>OGXZ01000106.1_pt1 | contig 43592 bp, 37 predicted proteins | sample 1576431 | NCBI WGS metagenome assembly OGXZ01 (sample SAMEA3541590, study PRJEB24748) | human gut metagenome | biome: human gut; feature: human-associated habitat; material: faeces | place: China | collected 2012
CCGTAAGAATTGTAAGGGTCACTAACGATACATTAAATTTCTTACTGTAAGATGTTCCAGCATGGGTATACCAATAAGATATATAAATGGCGGCGCTTAACACCGCTGCTGCCGCGATATGCAGTACGATCTCCTGTGTCGTAAGGGTTCCGCTTTTTGTAAGCATTTGTGCAAGATACTCTCTCATACTCATTTCTCCTTCGTTAAAAATTAAAATGCTTTCCGACATTCCGGCTTAAACAGTATTTGCTGACCGATATCTCACCGGCGGCACAGCTGCTAAGCATATCTTTGATATAACTCAGTAAAAAGCCGTTATATTTTACCTCCAGCACCACCAGTGACTGATCCTGGACAGGATACTGAGTCAGGCTGCCGTCAAAAATATCAAAGCTGCTTTCCGTTCCCACGATATGATGATCGAAGGTCACCCGGATCTTATTCTCCCTGGCGATAAAGGCTCTCCGCCGATACTCCACAACACTGCGGGGGCGGTAACCATACATATTCATAACGGCATAACACTCCCTGGCCAGCGGTTCACGGCAGGAAAGCAGCACACCATAATCGCCTTTCGTCAACCGGACAGCCTCCTCCCTGGAAAGGCGAAGGGAACGCTTTTTCTGCATGGGACCTTCCTTCTGTTTGATTTCCAACAAGCCAAAGTCACTGTCTGGACCGTAACAGCGAAGCCGGATCTTACGCCGCAATTCCACTCCGTCTATCTTCTCCTGATAATCCCGGTCTTCTATGGAATCGAAATACAAAGACCGAATGGGGTATCCGTCCCCTCGGTTATGTGGATCCTCCATCATAAATTTTGCTAAATTACCGCTGTGATAATAGTACTCAGGCAGACCTATCAGAAATTTTTTTTCCTGCCGCAGGACTTCATTCAATGTGCAGCACCTCCTTCAACGCCCGGTAGTCGTGATATGCAATGGAAATATTCCTGCCAGGATACGCTTCTTTCACGCCGGCATAGTTTTTTCTTAAGGCGGTAAGGCCAGAATTGTAATAGGTATTGATCTCCTCTACGCTACTGCCGTCCGCCTTTTTCAGTTCGTAAATATTGATGAGCTCCTTTCCGTATTCACTGGCCAATTCTACCTCAGTGGCAATGTTCTTGATTTCTGCTCCCCGATAGTAATTCATAACCGCAATTCGGTCGCATCCGTTCCGGATTAGCTCTTCCAGACCTTCCCCCTGCCCCTTTTTGTCGTAAAACCACGGAATACAGACAATCATTTCCAGCTCATGGCTTCTGGCAAGAGCATAGGCCTTCTTCATTCCAGAAACAAAGGTTTCCATAACTCGGTCCGGATCCTCATCCCATTCATCCAGAGTATAAGGCTCCACATCAAAGACAATTCCTTCCAGGCACGGAATCTGCTCCCATTCCTCTCCATCCCCCCTGCGTCGTTCCAGAAACTTCCGTTGGATCCGACGGTTATAGGCCGCGGTTTCCTCCACCTCCTCGCAAAGCCTCTCTCCCTCCGAATCAAGAGCCCAGGAAGGATGCCCCGTCAAACGATAAACGGTAATCCCCGCCTCCATGGCCTTCTCTGCAAACAGGGACATCTGCTCCTGACGGCTGTTTTTACTGGAAAAATTCTGGTACAGAACATTCAGTTCCTGGTCCTTCATAATAGAAAACAGTTCCCTATCCGTCTGATTGACGGTCTCAGCGCTCCAGGAAAACAAACCAGCGTTTTCCAGTGATATCCCCATCCGTCCGGAAGCTTCCGATGCACAGGCAGCCGCTGGGCCGGAAAAGACTGCCCACAGGAGCAGAACCATACCGGTCAGCCATCCCCTCCGGTTCCTGGAATATGATCCAGTCCTACCACGGCACCGGAAGAGTGATGTTTTCGTTTTCCTTTCAATCATTGATTCAGCAAAATCCTTTCTTAAAATTTAACAGGGTCGCTCAATGACAGCGGAGCTGGAAAAACCCTGATTTCTGAAATCATTATATTCGTTTTATCGAAGATATTCAAGTATTAGAATATATCCTATGCTAAATCCATAAATCATTTATGGAGGCAGGCTTCATGATAGACTATTCACCTTTCTGGGAAACTCTGGAGCACTCCCAAGAAAACTGGTATACTCTTACCAGCAGACACCATCTTTCCCACAGTACCCTTCACCGTTTAAAACATAATATGGATGTGTCCACACGCACCCTCAACGACCTGTGCCGCATCTTGAACTGTGATATCAAGGATCTGGTAAAATACATCCCCTCACCCGAAGACCAAACACTGTGATCTTCTGCTAAATCCACAAAGAAACAAGAAAAAAGACAGATACACATCTCTGCATATCTGCCTCTTTTTTAAGTTTCTTTATCTCGTATTCCTGCTTTCGCAAGAATATGTCAGAAGAATCTGTATTTCCCCCTGTCTCCTTTCGACCACAGCATAATCTGCCATCAGGATAGCCGCCCCAAGCCCTCTGTCTTCGGTCAGCACAAAGCCTATGTCATTTTGCAGGGCCACACAAAAATCTGTATCCTTTTCTCTGATCTCCAGTCTGGAACAAGTCCTTTCCGCATAGTTTTTCATAAGAAAGACTAATGTGTCTCTCAGCCACACCTTCTGGCATAAAGCCTTTTCTATCTCCTCCTCATCCCTCATATGAGAAAGAAACTCGCATACCTTCTCCATCTGCTGTCCATTCAAAGAATCAAAAATCTCTTCCAGATCATCAGCAACTTTCTTCGGTCTGTAATCATAGATCATATTCTTTTCCTCACTCCTTCTGGTTTTCCTTTTATATCTGATTGTCTGCGGTGACACATATCCAGTATAACGTATTTTTTAAGAAATCTCCGGTTGAAAAGTGGATATTTCTGGCAGCCATTTATTCCTTCCTAACACTCCGGTCAGAAGGATATATTCCATAAAATGCCAAAATACAGGGATGCTGCAAAAAGGGCTCTCTCCAAACTTCCCTTATTACAGCATCCCTGCTTATCCCCTTTTTACTATCCCCGACTTCTCCAGGTATCCGGCCACAGCCAGATGCACCGCGCTGCAGGCGGCTGCCAGTAAGAACACATACTGTGGACCCCATACCTTCCAGATCACCCCGAAGCCGCCGGATACCGTCACTGCCAGCACATGATCCACACTTAAGCCCAGAGACAGATTTCCCATCACATCCTCCGGGCGCAGGCTCAGCTGCTTCATCATCACCGTATGGACAGTATTAAAATGATCTGTCAGCATCACCAGGATATAGGCCAGGAAAACCAGGACCGCTCCCAGTGGTCCGTCCCCGAACCGGCCGGAAGCCGCGCCCCAGGCTGCAAAGGCCGCAAAGAGAAACGCTCCGGCAAAGTATCCGCCTTCTATGGCCAGGGATCTGGAAACTCCCAGGTGGTCCAGCATCCGGCCGATGACTGGGGAAAAGCGGCTCCCGATCAGATGGGCAGCCATGCCTAAAAGTGCCAGGGTATCCGCTCCCATGGCTAAAAGCTCCACAATGAGCCAGGGCGCTAATACGATCCGCATCCGCTTCTGACAGCCGTAAACGGCGGTGATCAGATAATAGGGAATGTAGCGCTTCCGGATATGCAAGGTATCCCGGCGGCCGGTGTTCCTGGCCCGGGGCACATTGAGCTCCGGAGCTGTTTTTCTGAGCCGGACTGTAAAAAAGAGACCGGCGGCAGTAAAGAGAAGCCCCGCCACAAAGGACGGGATCACGCCGTTCCCGAACCAGAAGATCCCGGTACGGTATCCAATAAAGACAGCCGCCGACGCGGCCATGGATGACAAGGTCATCCTTCCCTTAAGCTGTCCTAAAAAGGTTCCCGTTTTCCCCTCTCCCGACAGATCCATGGCAATGCTGTCCCGCAGGGGCATCATCATATGCTCTCCCAGGGAAAAGGAAAAAAGAAAGATCTGCATGATAAAATATGACGGCGATAAAAGGCCCAGAACTGCCAGTCCCAGGGTACAGAAGCCGTAGGCCATGACCATCAGGGACAGGTTTCCGAGCCCCGAAAGAGCCGTCAGGATCTCACCACGCACAGGATCCCAGGCGTCTCCCTGGGTATCTCTAAAAGCCCGCGCTGGACCGAATCGACGGCAAATACCTCCTTAAAGTAATTGGAAAATACCCCGCTGCTTAAGCCCACGGCCAGCGACAGGCAGAGTATGGCGTACATAAAAAGCTTTTTTGTGTCGTGATTTATGTCCACGATCTATTCCTCCCTGGAATGTTTTCTCCGTTAAAAACCGCCCTCATAATACGCCCTGGCAATTACATAGGACGGCTCATAATATGCACTGCAGTTATAATTATCGATCACATCACAAATCTCATGATTATAAACCCGGATTATTCCGTCTACCTCGGATTCTCCCGGCTTCTTTGTATCGTGGATCAGTCTCTCATAAACTTTCCCCATTTGGAGAGGCCCAGGAATTTTTGTTACCAGCTCCGGGTCTACCCGATCCACATGAAATGTCCCCTCCGACAGTTGGTATGTTTCTATCCAGTCTTTTTCGACTGCCAGGGGATTTTCTGCATGGAGGACGTTTGCCACGCTGACCAGATGTTCCAGACTCTTTCTGCCAATCTGATTCACCACATAGCGGTTGCGCTGATGAAGTCTTCTTGCAACCCGTTCAATCATGTAACAGACAAAAAATATATCATTTCTGCTGATTTCCTCATCTGGGAAATAAATATTTGTCACAGAACTTCACTCCCCTCAAAATGCAGAGTTTTTAAGGCTGTAACCATTGACCAGAATTCTGGGTTCCTGTACAACCGCATTGCTTCCATGATAAACAAGCTTTTCTTTTCTCACATTTCTACCTCCTGTCCATGTCCCAATTTTACCAGTTTCCGGACGTCCCGGCAAGTACCTCCGCCCCAGTTCTCCCACCCTTTGCCGTATCCGGACAGAACCTCTCCTCTGCCAGCGGCTGCCTGTCCTGGAGCAAAGCGCAGAATGGATCCGTCTGTCCTTTTCGAGAAAATATCGTATGGGACAGAAATAAACCGGGGACAGGAGCGCCGCAATTTTACAGCGTCCCTGTCCCCCAGGTGAGAACACAAAAAAAGATTTTTATCTGGATATTACCTTCACTGTCTCATACAAAAGGCTCACGCCGTAGCCGGTGGCGCCCTTGATCGAATAGTCTATATCCTTTGACTCCCAGCTGACTGGTGCAATATCCACATGGACCCAGGAATGATCCTCCACAAATTCCTGGAGGAAGAGTCCCGCTACAATGGCGCCGCCGCCCATGGTGCTTCCCTGGGCGCTGTTCTGGATGTCTGCCACCTCAGATTCGATCACAGGGAAAAGCTCCTTGTCCAGCGGAAGCCGCCAGATCTTTTCGCAGGCCCGCTCTGAAGCCTCTTCCACCTCTGCGTAAAGCTCCTCATCATTGGAAAACACAGCCGAGCTCCTGACGCCCACTGCTCCCTGGGCAGCCCCTGTCAGAGTGGCGATGTCGATGATGGAACCGGCGTTCTCTTTCCGGATCGCATAGGTCAGTGCGTCCGCCAGGGTCAGACGGCCCTCTGCATCCGAATTGAGCATTTCGATCTTCTTTCCGTTCATGGAAAATAAAATATCACCGGGAACATATGCATCACCAGAGATCATGTTTTTGCATGCAGCAACCACTGCGATTACATTTACGGGAAGCTTTTCCAGCGCGATGGCACGGATCGCTCCGATCACTGCTGCTGCGCCTCCCATATCCCCATGCATGGTCTCCATTCTGGATTTCAGGCTGTATCCGCCGGAATCGAACATGATCCCCTTGCCCACCAGGGCCACCGGAGGCTCCTCCTCCTTTCCGCCTTTATAGCGGAGGACAATAAGCCTGGGCTCTGCCGCGGATCCTCTTCCAACGGCCAGGAACGCCCCCATATTCATCTCTTCTGCCTGTTTTTTATCATAGATCTGGACCTCGATGCCCAGCTCTTCTGCCAGGGCCTCACACTCCTTTGCAAGCTGCTCCGGATCCATGAACATGGACGGATGGTTCACAAGATCCCTGGCAAGCATGGTGCTTTCCGCCACATGGGCAGCCTCCCTGGCAAGCCTTTCCATACCAGCGGCGGAAGTCACTACCGCCGCTTCCTCCATCCCGTTTACCACCGGAACCGACCGGTAATGGTTAAACTGATAGGAAACCAGATGCGGGAGCTCCATGATCTTCTTGGCCATTTCCGGAGCATGGGTGATTTCCGCCGCATTGTCTAGGAATATCTCCGTCACGGCCGCAGACGCGTCCTTACAGCGCTTTAATGCCTTTGCAAAGGCCAGGAACACCTCCCGGTTGGTGGAGCTTCCATCTCCCAGTGAAACCAGGACTACCTTTTTAAAGGAACCATCCAGATACAGATTCAGATCATAAACCGAGCCGCAGGCGGCTGCCAGCTTGCCAGCAGAAAGGGCAGCCTTCACCGGACCGGAGATTACCTCCGGAAGCTCTGTACTTAGAAGCTGCTCATCAGAAAACGGGATCACAGCTGCATCAAAGGACGGGACTGCTTCTTTATAGATTTTTACATTCATCGTTTTTTCTCCTGTTTTTATCCTGTTCCATTTTAAGTTCAGACATCCTCCCGCAGGCAGGCCTGCGTCGGATGGATCGATCTTTTGCCCCTGATATCATTTTAGTCTTCAATAATATATGCGCTTACGATCTGGCCATAAAAGGCGTAATGGTAATTCTCCAGGGAGCCGCCAAAGGGAGTCGGCTTCTCACTGGGATAATGCTCCTTTAAGATCTCCTCCGGCATGGTATCTGTATCCTGTTTTTCCACGCAGACCACCCGGCACTCCAGTGTCAGCGGCAGCTCTTTGACCGCCGGAACAGAGATCACCTCCGGATCCACCAGCGTAAGTCCCAGCTCCTTTGCCTTATCCATATCCCGGCCGGATTTAGAGCCGCATACCCCAAGGATCTTCGGATCAAACGCTCCATAAGGAACATTCACGGTAAACTCCGGATTCTTCTCCAGCTGCTCTTTTGTGAAGCGGCTCTTTCTGATATATGCCGTAAACACAGGGAGGGACCAGTCGATTCCCAGGGTCCCCCAGCCCAGGGTCATGGAATCCACTTTCCCGTCTGCCTTTGTGGTGATAAGGACTCCCTTATCCAGAGCCTTCATGATGTCTCCCGCATAGTCGAACACATTGATCTTTTTCTTCAAAACCATACCTCTCTTTCTTCTGGCTTTTGTCCCACAGACCAGTATATACTCCTCCCGGTCCAGGCAGGGACTGCAGCGTGTCATTATTTCTTCGGCCGCCCTATATACGGCGTCCGGAAGCTTAATCGTTATCCGGAAGAAGCTTGATCCGTACAGAGATCATTTTCACCAGCTGTCCCTCTTCCAGTTTTATATCCTCCACATGGGTAGAAAATGGAAGATCGCTGTCAAATTCTTCCATCTCCACAGTGATCCAGTTGCAGGCCGCATCCCTGGCGTTCTCGATGGCGTCCTCCAGATCCGGCCCGTCTGCCTCGCAGCACTCCAGGTCCGGAAAAAATGCATGGTAGCCCTTTCCATCTTCATGGGGGGTAAATACCGCCGGGTAAGTAAATGTCATAGTTTTTGCTCCTTATTCCTGTAATATGGCACATCGCCTGTCCCCAGAACGGGCGGCAGGCGATGGCTGCATCTGTACTTATTATAATGAACAGAACCGGTTATGTCAAACCTTCTGATGATTTCTCATACCGCCCAGTCACTCTTTCAGGATCACTGCGTCCGGTATCCTCTCCGCCCACGCAAAGACCGGTTCCTTCTCTTTCCACACTTTTATGGCTCCGTCCAGCATTCCGAGCATCTTCTCCTTTTCCCCGGGAAGCCTTCCCCGGACCCGGAAGGTGATACAGTCGTGGAATCCATCGTAGGCCACGCGCTGGCCCTCCCACTCCATAAGCTGCAAAAGCCTCCGCTCCTCCTCCAGATTCTCCAGCTCGCTGGCCGGAAAAAACCGTCCGGCCTTCGCATCCTCATATAGCGGTGTTCCGGCTATCAGAAACAGAGAAAAGTTAATGATCCGCTCCGGTCTGGTCCGGTTAAAGAACTCCGCCGTGGCCTCTGCATTTTCCAGTCCTCTCCCTCTTCCGGCGATGCCTGTCATGATATGGGCGTCATAAATAAGCCCCGCAGCACGCAGCCGCTGGATCTGCTCATAGGCCTGTTCCAGGGTGTGGTCCTTTTCCATGGTCCCCAGAACGTCGTCCAGGCCGCTTTCAATGCCCAGATACAGATGACCCACTCCCGCCGCAGCCAGAGCCCTCAGCTCTTCATCGCTTTTCAGCCGGATATTGGTCACTGTCGCGTCCATGTTGATGGAACGGCAGGAAGGAAAGGAGCGCCGGATCTTCCCGGCAATTTCCAGCAGATGGCCTGTCTCCAGGCCAAAGGCGTTTCCATCCCCTAAAAATACGGTTTCCGGGTCGCCTCCCAGGGCCCGTACCCGGAGGATCTCCTCCTCCACCTGTTCCATGGGAAGCTGCCGGTATTTCAGATGCTTAAACAGGTTGCAGAACCGGCAGCGGTTATAGGAGCACCCCACAGCCACTGGCAGCATAAATGAGGACCGTTCCATGGGTCCCCGGCAGATCTGTCCCTCATAGATCATGATCCAGATTCCTCCCTTCCTTTGTATGCCCGATTTCTACAACACCATCAAAAGCGTTCCCGCACCGATCAGGACACAGCCCAGAACGGTCTTCGGCGTGACGCTCTCATGAAGAAACACAAACGCCAGGATCAGTGTGATCACAACGCTCATTTTATCAATGGGCACCACCTTGGACGCGTCTCCCATCTGGAGGGCTTTATAATAGCACAGCCAGGATGCCCCGGTGGCAAGGCCCGACAGGATCAGGAAGATCCAGCTCTTTTTCCCGATACTGGAAAGCCCGGACTGTCCGCCTGTGAGAAATACCATTCCCCAGGCCATGATGAGCACAACGACCGTCCGCACCGCCGTCGCCAGATTGGAATTCACTCCCTCGATCCCCACCTTGGCCAGAATGGAGGTCAGCGCCGCAAATATCGAAGAAAGCACTGCAAACAGCATCCACATAATGAACCGCCCCGATTCCCTGGATTTCCCAGAACTTTCTTTTATTATATTCCTTTTTCTACCCTTGTCAATTATAACCGTTCCGCCATCCAGCTTCCTCCGGCTCATCCCCATGGACAATCCCCTTTCCCTATGCTAAAATGATCCCAGCGGGTACCTGCCCTGCGGCGCAGGAGCTTTCCCTGGACCGGCGGCCGGCAAGGCGGCAAGACCTGGGCGCGTACAGGGTTCACGGATCCGTAAAAACTTTATAGAAGGAGCGGAGGATCATGCAGATTCAGATCAGGGCAGCCATGGCCCGGGACTACGAAGCAGCTGTAAAAATACTTTCACAGGTACAGGATATGCATGTGGAATGGAGACCGGATATTTACAGACATACCAGTCATCTGATGTCAATGGAAGAGTTTCAGCAGGCCGCAGAGGACCATACGTTCTTCGTTGCGGAAAACGAAAAGAACCAGGTGATCGGGATCCTCCAGATCATGTTTAAGCATGTGGAAGGTCCGTCGCATACCACCCGCGATTTTATTTTTGTGGACCGGATGGCTGTGGACGAAGCATACCGGGGAGCCGGTGTTGGACATAAAATGTTTGATTTTCTGAAAGGATTAAAGGCGGAAAAAAATATGGACGCCATTGAGCTGCAGGTCAATGCAAAAAATACGGCGGCGTATGAAATGTATAGAAAATACGGTTTTACAGAAAAATCCATCAATCTGGAGCTGCTGGAACCATAAAAAACACGGTTTCCGCGTAAATAACAGCCAAAGGGGCAGGCCCATGGCAGACCTGCCCCTCTCATTTTTATTTCTTTAAAGCTCCAGGTATGCGCCCTTCATGGGACTTGCCGCGTGTTCGCTGAACAGCCGCAGCACTCCCTTCTGGTACTTCTTCTCCCTGGGCTTCCAGTTCTTTCTCCGTTCCTTTAGGATCTCGTCGATCTCCTCCATGGTCTTTCTCTCTCCATGGATCCCGATGATATTGAGCTTTCTCTCCATCACGTCGATCTCGATCAGATCCCCTTCCTCCACCAGTGCGATGGGACCGCCGTCCACAGCCTCGGGGCTGCAGTGGCCGATGACCGGACCAGTGGACGCGCCGGAAAACCGGCCGTCGGTGATGAGGGCAATGCTGCGGCCCAGCTCCTTATCGCTGCTGATGGCCTCGGAGGTATAGAACATCTCCGGCATTCCGCTGCCCTTGGGGCCCTCGTAGCGGATGAACACCGCGTCGCCCTTCTGGACCTTGTGCTTTAACACTGCATCCAGGCACTCCTCCTCGCTGTCAAAGGGCCTTGCGTTTAAAACAGCCTTGAACATTTCCTTGGGACAGGCGGTGTGCTTGATTACCGCTCCCTCCGGCGCTAAATTGCCCCGGAGAATGGCAATGCTTCCGTCGGTGCCGATGGCCTTATCATAGGGACGGATGATATCCTCCTTTGTCAGAGACACGCCATAGCGGCCATTGAACTCGGAAAGCCATTTTCCGCATCTCTCATAAAAGCCGTTCCGCTTCAGCTCCTCCAGATTCTCGCCCAGGGTCTTTCCTGTAACGGTCATCACATCCAGGTGGAGATGCGCCTTGATCTCCTCCATGATGGCCGGAACGCCGCCTGCATAATAGAACACCTCTGCCGGCCACCTTCCCGCCGGACGTACATCCAGAAGATAATGGGCGCCCCTGTGGAGACGGTCGAAGGTATCTCCTGTGATCTCGATCCCAAACTCATGGGCAATGGCCGGGATATGAAGAAGACAGTTGGTGCTTCCAGAAATAGCCGCATGGACCAGAATGGCGTTTTCAAAGCTCTCCAGAGTCACGATCTCGCTGGGCTTCATTCCCGGAGTCAGCGCCAGCTTCACGGCCTGACGGCCGGCTTCCCTGGCAAAATCCAGAAGATCCGGGCTGGTGGCCGGCATCAGGGCGCTTCCCGGAAGAGCCAGGCCCAGGGCCTCGGCCATGATCTGCATGGTGGAGGCTGTTCCGATAAAAGAGCAGGCTCCGCAGCTGGGACAGGCGTTGCATTTGGCCCAGTTTAATTTTTCCTCGTCGATCTCGCCCCGCTGGTATCTGGCGCTGTACATGCCTAACTGCTCTAAGGTCAGCATATCGGGACCGGCGTTCATGGTGCCGCCGGGGACCACGATGGCCGGAACGTCAGCCCGGGCCAGGCCCATGAGATTTCCCGGAAGCCCCTTATCACAGCTTGCCAGATATACGCCGGCATCAAAGGGCGTGGCATTGGCATGGATCTCGATCATGCTGGCGATCATCTCACGGCTCACAAGGCTGTAATTGATGCCGTCGGTCCCCTGGCTCTCGCCGTCGCAGATATCCGTGCAGAAATACCGGGCTCCGTGGCCTCCGGCCTCTTCCACGCCCTTTCTTACCTCTTCCACCAGGATATCCAGATGGCCGCTGCCCGGATGGCTGTCTCCAAAGGTGCTCTCGATCATTACCTGGGGCTTGGAAAGATCCTCCGGCTTCCAGCCCGTACCGATACGTAAGGGATCCAGCTCTGGAGCCAGCTCCCGCATTTCCTGACTTTTTAACTTCATAACTGCCGCTCCTTTTCTAATCTGAGAAAAACTGAACTATTTATGCAAAGAATGAAATGATCAGGGCCACAAGGAAGCCGGTTCCTCCCACCAGGGTCTCCATGATGGTCCATGTTTTAAGCGTTGTCTTTTCGTCCATTCCCACCAGGGATTTTACCAGCCAGAAGCCGGAATCGTTAAAGTGGGAGCAGACAGTGGCCCCTCCGGCAACAGCCGCCGTGGTGCAGGCCAGATATAAGGGGGACAGGCCCGCGATCTCCGGCATGGCCGCGATGATCCCGGCCGCCATGGTCATAGCCACAGTTGCGGAACCCACGCAGATCCTTACCAGGGCTGCCACCACAAAGGCCACCACAACGATGGGAAGGTTTGCAGAGGATACTGCCTGGCCGATGATATCTCCAAGGCCGGAATACTGGAGCATATAGCGGAGCACGCCGCCGCAGGCTGTTACCAGAAGGATCAGTCCTGTGGGCTCCAGGGATTTTGTCATGATCTTTTCCAGCTCCGGCATGGTATATCCATGTTTTACGCCCAGGATCACCATTGCCACAACGGTGGCGATCAGAAGGGCCACAAAGGGCTCACCCAGGAAGCCTAAGATCGGACGGAGGCTTTCCATGGCCGGGACCACTCCAGCCACAGAGTCCAGGATGATCAGTACCAGGGGGATCAGAATGATCCCGACGATGGTCCAGAAGCCAGGGAGCTTGGATTCATCCATATCTGCCTGGTTTGCCACATGCTCCGGGACCGGAACCATATATTTCTTTCCGCAGATGGAGCCCCATACTGGTCCTGCCACGATCATGGCAAAGATACCGCAGAAGATCCCGATGCCGATGACCCAGCCCAGGTCCACATTTAACATGTTGGCCACCAGGATCGGACCCGGTGTGGGCGGAATGAACGCATGGCCCACCGCAAGACCCGCTAAAAGCGGGATCGCATAAAACAGAGAGGAACGCTTCGTCCTCTTGGCCAGAGAGAAGGCCAGGGGGATCAGGATGATCAGGCCGGCGTCAAAGAATACCGGCATGGCGATCACAAGGCCTGTGATGCCCAGGGCCCAGGCGGCCTTCTGGTCTCCGAACCGCTTTACCATGGTCACAGCCAGGGTCTGGGCGCCTCCCGAGACCTCCAGGATCGCGCCGAACATGGATCCCAGGCCCACTAACAGGGCGATTCCCTTTAATGTGTTTCCGATACCGTCATTGACGGCTGTTACGATCTGCTCATAGGGCATTCCGGCCAGAAGACCGATGGCGATGGCGCCGATCAGGATCGCTACCATTGCCTGCACCTTAAATTTGATGATCAGGACCAGCAGCAGTACCAATCCGATCACAGCGGCGGCTACCAGCCTGCCGGGGTTTAAAGCTACAGCTTCCATAGTGAACATACCTCCCGTTTTTACATACCTCTTTGGATTCACTCTTAAATACATCAGATGTCTTATGACATCCTGGTTTCATTGTACTTATTTTGACTATTATTGTCAATACATCAGATGTTCTTCCTTGGTTTTCTCTTTTTCGCACAAAAAAACAGCGGTCTCTCCCGTCTGGGACCCGCTGTTTTCATTCATTCTGCACAATACGTCCGGCCGGGCATCTGCCGTCATTCATCAGACGTCTGCCCCCTGGCCCTATTCCCCTTCTTTCCGGCCTTCCAAGTCCTTTTCCTGGGCCTCCAGAAGCTCCAGGAGCTTCTGCCGGTTATAGGTCAGATGCATGATCATGGCGCACCTGGCCCCCACCGAATCTCCCTTCAGGATGGCATTGGTCACTGCCCGGTGGGTCTCAATGGTCTCCTTCATCAGCTGCCGGCGGGTCAGGGTCGCAAAGGTGGACACGCTGGAGTTGATAAGGGGGATCAGGATTTCCACCACCCGGTTCCGGCTGCACTTTGCAATGCAGGTATGGAATTCAATGTCTTTTTTAATATGGTTGATCCCGGCAGTATACTGGCGCTCCACCTGGTCGCAGAGAGACTCAAGCTGCGCCTTCTCCTCCTCTGACGCGTACTCGCTGGCCAGGGCGGCGATCTCCGGCTCCAGCATGAGCCTCACCTCAAAAAGCTCCAGGGCCAGGTGGTATTTGTCCTCAAACCGGCCAAGCCCCAGAGGATCCTCCTCCAGGGAGCTGGTACTCACCACATACGTTCCCGAGCCCCTCCGCACCTCCAGGACGCCCTTTGATACCAGGCTTTTCACTGCCTCCCTTATGGTGCTCCGTCCCACGCCGAACTTTTCCGCCAGCTCAAATTCGTTGGGGAGCTTTTCACCGATGGCTACCGGCTCATTTAATATGTACTCCATCAGGGAATCCTCGATCTGGGAGCCCAGGAGCTTTTTTCCCACTTTTTCCAACTGATCCATGGTCCTCCTCCTACGAATTTTTCGCGTACAGATAGACGCCCGCCAGCACAACCGCAGCTCCCGCCACCTGGATCAGTCCCGGGATCTCCCCGAACAGAAGGATCGCGGAGATGGAGGCAAATACCGGCCCCGCCAGCTTCACTGTGCTCACATAGGTGGGCGTTAAGAACTTAAGGCTCCAGCTGAATACGCTGTGGCCCAAAAGGGTACAGAACACAGCCAGGCACAGGCTCATGATCCAGTTAATGGGCTCATAGCCGGTCATGGGCACGCCGGAAACGGCGTCGAAGACCAGCAGGGATAAAAAGCAGCCCCAGTAAAGGACGTATGTATACACAATGGTGCTCATATGGCTCCGTTCCCTGGTCCCGATCAGCGTATAGCAGGCCGAGAAAAAGGCCGCTAAAAGAGCCAGGATATCGCCTAAGACTGCGTTCTTTCCGGCTCCGCCTCCCGTATCGGCCATGGCGATGACCACGCTTCCAAGAAAGGCGATCCCGATGGCCAGGATCTCTTTTTTCCGGATCTTCTTTCCGAAAAAGAGCAGATATCCGAAGGCCGCAAAGGCCACCTCCGTATTGACTAACACCGTGGAGCTGGCAATGGACGTGTTGCTCAGGGACTCAAACCATACCACAAAGTGCATGGCCAGGAACAGGCCCGAAAGGCCGCAGAAAGCCAGATCCTTCCCTTTTAAGGAAAGCAGCTCTTTCCTGGTCTCCCTTTTGGAAAAAATAAGCGGCGTCAGCAAAAGCACCGTCCAGCCCAGCCGGTAGGTGGCTGCAATGGTACTGGGCGCTGTCATATACCGGAAAAACGCCGACGACATGGAACAGCTGAACACTCCGGCTAAGAGGATCAGCTTGGCCTTCAGATTCGATCCAGATCTCTCATTCATTTTCTTTCTCCCCCGCGTAAACAGATCGATGGTCCCCGGCTCCGGAAGCTCCGGCTGCCAGAGGACCCGGAATACGTCTATGATAATACGTCAGATGAGTAAAGTCAACGGCTTTCCCCATCCTCTCCGTAGAGCTTCACCAGATCCTCAATGATGAGCAGGCCCACAGGCCCTAAAAAAAAGCCGGACACGCCAAACAGTTCCAGGCCCACATACATGGAGAACAGGGTCTCCAGCGCCGAAAGGCCCATGCGGCTTCCCATGAGCTTTGCCTCCAGGAACTGCCGGATAAAATAGCAGAGGCCGTAGATAAAAAGGAGCACCGCCCCCCTCCACCACTGGCGCTCCAGAAGAAGGAAGGCTCCCCAGGGGACCAGCACCGCTCCGGTCCCGAACACCGGAAGGGCGTCCAGGAGCCCGATCCCCAGGCCCAGCAGCACCGAATACGGATTCCCCAGAAGGGTCAGTCCCAGGGTACAGATCATGGCCGTCACCGCCATGATCACAAGCTGGGTCTTAAACCATGCGCTGCCCGCCGACGCGATCCGTCTTCCCAGGACAGAAAATTCCCGGTGGAAGATGGATCCGCTCTTTTTCTCCCGGATCTCATCCATTTCCTCCAGGGTCATGACTGCGGCCACAAAAAAGAGCACCAGAAATACCACAGCCCGGACCGCCCAGGCCAGGACGCTGACAGAATTGGTCATAAGAAGAGGAAGGGACGCCTGACGCACAGCCTCTGACGCGTCGCGGACCAGCTCCCTGGCCAGGCCCACAAGGCTTTCCGGCATCAGCCCCATCTTCTCCTCCAGGCTTAAAAACAGGCCTGTAAGGACCCGGTCGGCCTCAGAAAGCCATTCCGGAAGACGGACCATGAAAAGCCTGGCCTGGGCCAGAAGCCGGCTGCTCCCAAGATAAAAAAGCCAGCCCAGGACTGCTCCCATAAAAAGAAGCTCCACGCCGCCGATGACCGCCGCAGGGATCCTGCGCTCCTTCCCGCCCAGCCGGATCGTGAGCCTCCGCTCAAAATACCGGACCGACGGTCCCATCCACATGGCCGCCAGGTAGGCGCACAAAAAGGGAACCACCAGGGGCAGGAGGTATTTGAAGCCTCCGTAGACTGCCCCGGTAATTCCCAGTATCAGAAAGATCTTCTTCAGTTTTTTGCCCGGCTTACCCATGGAATCACCCGTTTCTGTTTTGTACTTCCTTTGTACACCACTTAGTATGGGCCGGATTCCTTTCCTTATGCGTCCTGGAAAAATTTAAATTTTGAAAATGCGCCGCCGGACGGAGGCACGGAAAAGGTCATGGGCTTTCCTGTGGACGGATGGACAAAGGAAAGGGACATGGCGCAGAGAGCTAGGGGCCCTGCTGCTGCGGCCGCTCCTGTTCCGTATTTCCGGTCCCCAAAAAGCGGCAGGCCCCTGGATGCAAACTGGACCCGGATCTGGTGGTGGCGTCCGGTCTCCAGACGGATCCGTAAAAGCGTCAGGATCCCGTTTCCCCCGTCCTCCAGGCTTTCCAGAGCCTCATAGGACAGTTCAGCCCGTTTTCCACATTTTCCACCATGATCCACAACATAGGATTCATTTCCATCCACGGATTTTTCCAGATAATCCACAAACTTATCCACATCTTTTTCCGGCTTTCCACATACAACAGCCCCATAGATCTTCTCCAGCTTCCGGTCCTGGACCTGTCTGCTCAAGGCTGCGGCAGCATTTTTAGACAATGCATACACCATTACCCCTGACACAGGCTTATCCAGTCTGTGGATAACTCCCACATAGGGCTCCTTTCCCGGCGTGCATAACTTGTGGATAACCAGATATTTCCGGATCTCGCTGACCATATCCGGCGCAAACCGCTTCGCCGCCTGGGATTCCACTCCCGCAGGCTTCACCGCCACCAGAATATCCTTATCTGCATATAATACCTGTACCATGGTCCTTCCTTTCCTTCTGTCCATTTACTTTGATGATAAAAATATTTTCCGAACCCCTTGCATATTTTAAGGCAAAGTGATATAGTATATAAAAAAGTTAGATGTAGTTTTTAAAACTACATTATGTATTATTAAAAATTATATTCCATTTTCTGATTGGAGGTATGTGTATGAAACTCAGTGTTAAGGATCCCGGCAGCGCCCTTACCCATTTTATCGCAATGATCCTGGCGGTCCTGGCTGCGGCTCCCCTGCTTTTGAAGGCCGCGTTTTTCACCGACCGGCTCCACGTGGCGGCCCTGGCTGTATTTATCGTCAGTATGATCCTCTTATACGCTGCCAGCACCGTCTACCACACCTTCGATATTTCTGAAGGCGTCAACCGGCTCCTCCGGAAGATCGATCATATGATGATCTTTGTCCTGATCGCAGGAACGTATACGCCGGTATGCCTCATCGTTCTGGGAAATTCTGCCGGATACCGGCTCCTGGCCCTGGTGTGGGCCATTGCAGCCGTGGGCATCCTGATCAACGCCCTGTGGATCAGCTGTCCCAAGTGGTTTTCCTCCTGTATTTATATCGCCATGGGATGGATCTGTGTGACAGCCTTTGGACAGATCCTGTCCTCCCTGACTCCAGGCGCCTTCGGCTGGCTCCTGGCCGGAGGGATCATCTACACCGCCGGAGGCGTCATTTATGCATTAAAGCTCCCACTTTTCAACTCCAGGCATAAAAATTTCGGGTCTCACGAGATCTTTCACCTGTTTGTCATGGGCGGGAGCTTCTGTCACTATATGATGATGTATGGCTATCTGGCCGCAGCCTGATCCAGGGAGCTAGCGCCGGTGTCCCCGGCCCTGGCTCCTGTTTTTCTTTTCTTCCAGCAGGCGGTTAAACTCTGCCGCTGCCTCCGGCCCCTCTTCCATCAGTCTTTGCCGGCGGCGTTCCCGTCTCCGGGCGGCTGCCTCCGCCTCTTCTTTCCTTCTCTTCCGGATCCAGACCATCCAGAGACCGGCCCCAAGGGCTGCCAGGACCGCCAGGATCACACCAGGGATCACAGCCTTCGGAAGCTTCATGGAAAACCTTCCGTCTGTTTTCTCCGGATCCACAGAGGCCGTCTCTGTGGGCTCCTCTGTATCCTCCGGTTCCTGGGCGGCGCTTCCGGTCTCCCCGCTTCCATCCTCTGTTCCAGGCTCTGCGGCGTCTCCGCCGGAAGGCTCCGTTTCAGCCGGTACCTGGATCGTCTTATCCAGGAGGTAGGCCTGTCCCACCTTTCTTTCATTATAAACGTACTGGAGGAGGGCCACCGCATTGGCAGGCGCTTCTTCCGGAAGGGCTTCCAGGGAAAGCTCTGCATCGCCGAAGAAGGCCTCCTCCGGCAGAGTCACCACTTTTCCTTCCTCCACCATCAGATCTGCCGGGTTATAGGACGTGCCGCCGATGTCCACGGCCTCCTCCCCGGTCACATACCGGGTCTCGTTTTCTGCGATCCCCACATTCTGAAAGCGGTCGAAGCCGAACTGTAAAAGGGCCTTGCCGTCCAGGAAATACTGGCGGGGACTCCCCTTTAAGATCACAGACACCAGCCGTCTTCCGTCCTTTTCCCCATAGGTCACCAGCGTATTTCCTGCTTTTAAAAGATACCCGGTCTTTCCAGCCACCGCCTCAGGACAGTAAAACTCACTGGCCGTATCCTCGGTGATCACCAGACGGTGCTCCTGGTGCACAGTGAAGCCGTTGGGATTGTTGGTGGTGGGGCCGATCTCATGGGACACAGAGGAGCTGATCTCCAGGAGCTTTTCATTCTGGAACGCCGCGCAGGCGATCTTTGCCATATCATAGGCCGACACATTCTGGGTATCTCCGTTGAGACCCGACGGATTCTCAAAATGACTCTCATTGCAGCCCAGCTCCGCCAGCTTCTGGTTCATCATATCCACAAACGCCGGGATACTTCCCGCCACATGCTCTGCCAGGGCGTTGGCCGACTGATTCACCGACGAAAGAAGAAGGGCATACAGGCAGTCCTCCACCGTCATTGTATCGCCGATGGCCAGGCTGTATTTATTGCCGCTGTCCGCCTCCACGCTGTTCATGGCGGTCTCTGAATACGTCACTGTATCGGAAAGCTCCGCATGCTCCAGGACGATCAAGGCAGTCAGAAGCTTTGTGATGCTGGCAGGCGGATATTCCACATGGCTGTTCTGGCCAAAGATCATGGTCCCCGAATCCACGTCCATCAGGGCCCCGGCCTCGGCCTGGATCCCCGTATCCGACGGCCAGTCGGGCCGCGCAAAGGCCGTCATGGCAAAAAGCTGGCAGAATGCCAGCACGCTGCATAGTAATTTCTTTGTTTTATGTTTCACCTGGTTCCTCCTGCTGTCTTATCCTGTGTTCTCACAAGAGCTTCTTTTTCTTTTCTCGTCATCCGTTTAATGGCGGCTTCCCGGCTCATGGCCTCCCTTTTGGTCTCAAAGGCCTCATAATAGACCAGGACCACCGGCCTTCTGGGCTTCGTATACTTGGCCCCGCGTCCCATATTATGGGTATTCACACGCTTTTCCAGATCGTTGGTCCAGCCGCAGTAAAAGGTTTTATCCGCACATTCCAGCAGATATGTGTAGTTCATATCCATCCGTCCTCATGTTATGTAAACGGCAACGGCATCTTAAGGCTGCCATCGCCGCCCCGGCCAGGACAGCCCTTCGGGCGCTGGTTCCGGATCTATATCAAGCACCGGCCGGATGCGTTTTCCTGTGTGAGTCCGCTTTTGTCTTCCGGCTTATACTCTATTATATGGTATTTTGCCCGAAATGCAACCAGACATTCTTTCATTTTTCAGATCCCTGCCGCCTTATATGCGGCCTGACGGGGATACTGCCCGCCAGACCGGCACCGCCTAGGCCCGTTCCCCCACCGCCTTCACGATGATCAGCTTATCTCCAGGCTGGATGGACGGATCCGTAAGCCCGTTGTCTGCCATGACCGCATCCACACTGGTATGAAATTTTCTGGCGATCTTCCACAAAGAATCCCCCGGCTGTACCACATAACCCACGATCCCCGGGATCTGCTTCAGCCGTTCCGTATCCAGGGGCTCCTCCCGCACATTCAGGATCACCTGGCCGCAGACCTGGTTCAGCACCAGCACATCCATGGTCACCGACGCCTTGATCTCCACGCTGTCGCCGCCCAGCATCACGGCAGAGATCTGCTCCAGTCCCGGCTCCATCTGGTAAACACTGTCCTCTGTGATCCCCGGTACCTGGGCCGTCATATGGAACGGCAGCACCTCTGTGGACGCTCCCACCGGAGAGGAGTCGTCGGCAGTCAGATACAGAAGCTGCACCTCCAGAACGCCGTCCATGGACAGCTCTCCGTCCCGGATCTGTACCTCATCCAGCTTCACGTCTCCGTCGCTGTGGCAGATCTGCAGGATCCGCTGCCCCACCGGCAGATCCACCTTTTCCTGGAGCCTGGTCTTCAGCTGGTTCCTGGCGGCGATCTGGTCAAAGCACGCCTCTCCTGTATCCAGATCCAGCTCCCGGTCCAGGGCGTACAGATCGTTTAAGATCTCCAGCTCCTTCTCCTCATAAAGCCGCATATCCAGCTCCATGACCGCATCCACGGACAGCTCCCGCATCTCTCCGTCCGAATCCGGATTCACCTCCAGCTCCTTATGTACCAGACGCACCGTGATAAAGGGGATCATTTCCTCCACCGAGGGCTCCAGCTCCACCTCGCCGGAAAACGGCACCGTTTCCTCCAGGCACTGGACCGGCACCTGACCGGCCTCCCCGGAATAAATGGCGAACACCATCAGCTCCCCGTCCAGGCGTATCCTCCCGTCCAGGGGCCTCGTATTCACGCCCCGCAGGCGTATGTCCTGCCACAGAAGGGTGTCGATATCCGGCTTATTTCCCGAAAGGGACAGTACCTCCCGGACCCGGAACGTATCCTTCCGCCGGGCGCTTAAGGCCGCCACAGCTATGGTTTTCTTTAAGGTCTCCACGTCCCCGTCAAATCTCGCGTCCTCCGCCGCCTCGGCGTCGAAAAGGGTCTCCGCCTGGAGCTTTAAGGTCACCAGGGCCTTTACGTTCAGCTTCCGGGAATTGATGATCCCCAGCTTCAGATCGTCTAACTCCCAGCCGGCCTGGATATGATCGTTCTCCAGGAGACCCGGCATATTCACCCGCTCCTCAAAGGGAAGGTTTCCGGCCAGGGTCATGACCTGTCCGCCGGGCGTCCGGTACAGCACCCGGAAATCCAGCCGTCCCCGGACCTCCACCTTTTCCCCCTGGTTCTTCGCCGACTCGATCTGGATCTCTCCTCTTTCTAAGATCAGCTGCTCCACGTCCTCCATGGTATCCGGCACGTTAAAATCATCGTCCAGGGTCATCTGGGACGCAACGCTGCCGCTTCTCCGGTTCATATGGATATGCTTTTTCACCAGCTCCATCATAAAAACGCCACCACACCTTTCCAAAGCCTTTGCTTTACAAAAATGTATGATGGCGTCCTTCTTAATATTCCTCCAGGAAATGATGGCGCTCTCCCCGGCGTATATATCCGATGCAGGCGTCTGTATTGACATTTTCCACGCTGCGGAAAATATTCATGTCAATATACGGGCTGGTCTTCCGGAACTCCCCGATCAGCTTCTTCATTTCCTTCCTCTTGGACAGCTCCTCGTTCTGTCTCCGGCTGCTCTCCTCCGTAAACCGGCAGGCGCACTGTAAGAACTGAAGCTGATTATATTCCTTCCATGCCAGGATATCCGCCTCCTTCACCAGGTACAGGGGGCGGATCAGCTCCATGCCCTGGAAATTGGTGCTGTGGAGCTTGGGCATCATGGTATTGATCTGGGCCCCATAGAGCATGCTCATAAGGATCGTCTCGATCACATCGTCAAAATGGTGGCCCAGGGCGATCTTATTGCAGCCCAGCTCCCTGGCGTTGGCGTACAGGTTTCCCCGCCGCATCCTGGCGCAGAGGTAGCAGGGGGAGTCCTCCACATCCACCACCGTGTCAAAGATCTCCGTCTCGAACACGTGGATCGGGATCCCCAGGATCCTGGCGTTCTCATGGATCAGCTTCCGGTTTTCCTCCCGGTAGCCCGGATCCATCACCAGAAACTTTAACCCGAATTCCATCTTTCCGTGCCTTAAGATCTCCTGCATGCACTTGGCAAGGAGCATGGAATCCTTTCCGCCGGAAATACAGACTGCGATCTGATCACCCTCCTGTATCATCTCATACTCGTTGAGTGCCTTCACAAAGGGCCTCCAGATCTCCTTCCGGAACCGTTTGATAATGCTTTTTTCGATCTCTCTGGTCCTTTCCTTAAGGCCCTCCTCCTCGTACCGTGTCTCCATCCTGTACCTCTCCTGTTTTCTTTTATCCGTATGTTTCCCCATTCTACCAGAAAATCCGGCCGCGGTAAAGCAGTTTCCGGCCAAAGGCTTCCATACGGCCCGGAGGACAAAAATCCCGGCGTCCCAGCTTCCCGGCTGCCGGGGCAGCAAAGGGCACCGTCCTGCGTCCGCCTACTGGAATACCACCGGCTCCTCTAAAAACTCTGTTTTCACGATCAGCACCGGATAGGACGGATCCGTTCCCGTGGCCTCCCCCTTTTCCGGCCCCAGAAGCTCGGTCCGTATCACCACTGAATTTTCCGTCAGGTACAGCTCCTTAACGGTAATGCTGTATCCGCCTCCGGTCTGGGGGCCCTCCCCGATGACGATATACATATCCTGCCCGTCCGCATATGTAAGCTTAAAGGGCTTCTCCCTCTTTTTTCCGATGAGCTCTGCCAGGGCCTGGGGGACCTCCCCCTCTCCCGTCACTGTAAATTCCAGATCCCGGATCTTTTCCGTATCCCCGCTGCCGCCCCGGCAGCCCGTAAAGCCAATGCAGCCGGCGGCAAATACCGCCAGGATCCCCAAAAGCGCCAGGACGCGTTTTCCCGGCCGTTTCATTCTCACTGCCATAAAAAAGGCTCCCTATGAATTGGTCGTTACCATTCTATTCGGAAGCCGCTTTTATTATTCGTAACAGTCCAGCCGGGCGTCTTCCCGCACGGCTGTCTGTTACGATTCTCCTGCGGTCTTTCCTGACCGCTCTGCATACTTAAAAAGATCTTCGTTTTCCTTCTCCCATACTCCAAAGCCCGTCCGGCAGCAGATCACCCTTTGGCACCACCGGATCCATGCCCGGGCCTCTCTCACAGCCTCCTCCGGCACTGGCCCCAGGGGAACCTTCACCACATGGGCAGCCAGGGCCTCCGCCGCCGGGAGATCCAGATCATTTTCAAACAGGATCCCTGTGACAAAAGGCACGTTCTCTCTCTGGAGTTTCCGGAATACCTGCCGCCCTGAGCCGTTTCCCGCGATCACAAATACCGCATTTTCCGGGAGGTCCTCCGGCTTTACAGCGCCTCCAGGAACAGAAAACTCCACAGATCCCCCAGCTGCGTCAAATTTCCCGGCAGTCATCCCGAACAGCTCCTCCACATATCCCGGTGTAAAGACCTGCTCCGGCGTTCCGCACCGGTCCATGCGTCCGTCCTTTATGCACACCACCCGGTCCGAGATCCTTTCTGCCAGATCCAGCTCGTGGAGGGACATGAGCACTGAAAGCTCCTTTTTCCTGGCCATTTCCCGGAGCAGGGAAAGGAATTCCAGCTTATACTTCACATCCAGATGAGAGGTGGGCTCGTCCAGAAGGATCATCTCCGGCTCCTGGCAGAGCGCCCTGGCCAGCATGATCCGCTGGCGCTGCCCGTCGCTGATCCGGTCAAAGGGACGTTCCCCCAGGTCGGTTCCATGGACCAGCTCCAGGGCCTGATCCACGGCTCTCTGGTCCTTCTCTGATAAAAGTCCCAGCCGCCCGGTGTAGGGATACCGCCCCGCTGCCGTCACATCCCGGCAGGTCATAAGCTCCCCCTGGAGTTTTTCCGTAAACACCACCGCCAGCTTCCTGGCCCGTTCCTTCCTGGGGATCCGTTCCATGGGAACGCCGTCCAGCACCAGCTCCCCTCCCATCGGCGCAAGTCCGCCGGAGATCGTCTTAAGAATCGTGGACTTTCCGGCTCCGTTGGGGCCTATGAGGGTCACGATCTCTCCCCGGCCAGCATGAAAGGAAAGTCCCTCCGCCACTGGCCTTTTCCCATATCCGGCCGCCAGCCGGTCCACATAAAAACAGCCGTTTCCCACCTTTATCCCCTCCTCTGGTATTTCTTCATCATAACGGCGATCACCACCGGAGCTCCCAGCACCGCGGTCACTGTGCTGATGCTGAACTCTGCCGGAGCCAGAAGAGTCCTGGCCAGAAGATCGCTGAACAGGCAGAACACGCCCCCTCCCAGAAAGCACGCCGGGATCAGCACCAGAGGCCGGGAGGTCCCAAACAGGCTCCTCACCAGATGGGGCACGGCGATCCCCACAAAGGACACCGGACCGGCAAAGGCCACAATACAGGCTGATAAAAGACTGGATAAGAGCACCATCCAGGCCCGGAGACGGCCCACATGGATCCCCATGCTTTTTGCATAGACCTCTCCCATCTGGTACGCAGCCACCGGCTTAGAGAGAAGGAATACGGCTGCCAAGGCGGGAAGCACCACCAGGCACATGACTGCCGTATTCTCCCAGGAAATGCCTGAAAAGCTGCCCTGGGACCAGTTGTGCAGATTTACGATATCTGTATCGTCAGCAAAGGTCACCAGGATGTCCGTAGCTGCCGAGCAGATATAACCGATCATGGTGCCTCCAAGGATCAGCCCCGCCGTCTGCTCCACTCTTCCGGCCATAAGGAGCACCAGTCCCATGGAGGCCAGGGCTCCAGCAAAGGCCGCCAGGATCATGGCCGCAGATGTCACCCGGACAGCATGGCCCAGAGAGAACACCATCAGACATGCCACCAGAAGCTTTGCCCCGGAGGAGATCCCCAGAACAAAGGGACCTGCAATGGGATTCCGGAAAAAGGTCTGGAGAAGATAGCCGGAAAGCCCCAGGGCTCCGCCTAAGAGGATGGCTGCCAGAGCCCGAGGGAACCGGATCTCCCAGACGATCCCGGCCGCAGACGAAGCGCCGGGAGCCGGAGCGCATCCCAGCTTCCAGGCAAATACTTCCGCCACCTCCTCCAACGGGATCTCCACACTTCCGGCGCACAGGCTCCAGCCCAGGAAAAGAAGAAGCAGCGCCAGGAGCGCCGCAAAAGCCAGTCCATATTTTAAATGCCCGTTCCGCTTTCTGTTCACTGCTCCTCCTCTCTTCCGGCCGGGAGCCGGTAAAGGTAGACCGTTTCCCCCCGGCCCGTCAGCATGGCCCGGATGTCCTCTGCAAAGGTCCCCAGAGCCATGGAACTCTGATAAAGGTCCCTGGCCGTACACCACACATTTCCTTCCTTAACCGCCTTAAAGTCCGCCAGCAGCCCGCTCTTTCCCAAAAGCTCCTCCACCGTTTCCAGCCCGCCGTCCACGGCACTGTTATAAATAAGGAAGTCCGCGTCCTTTACTGAGGAATAAAATTCCTCCAGCTGCATGTTCACAGACGAGCTGCGGCTTTCTCCAGTCCCCAGATCCTTAAAAATATATTCTCCGCCCGCCTGCTCGATGAGCTTCGGCACATAATCCGAGGACTTTCTCACATTGACCATACCGGCAGCCGTAATATAAAAATACGCAACGGTCTTTTTTCTGCCCTCCTCCGGAACACGTCCCCCCTCTGCTCTGCGGGCCGGATCCACATCTGCGCCGTCTCCGGAAGCCGCCTCTTCGCTGCCTCCTGCCGCCGCCTCCATAGCTGCCTTCTGTTCGTCAAATGCAGCGGACGCCTGCTCCTCTTTTCCTGTGAGGGCTCCGTAAAACTTGATCCATTCCATGCGGCCCAGAGGCTCAGTCTCGTAGCTGGAATAGTCCACTGCCACCGGGATCCCGAAGCTTTCCAGCTTTTCCCTTACCTCCGGCGCATGGCTGATCATGGTATTCTCCACAGCCAGGCCGCAGCCCTCCGCCAGGATCCGCTCATAATCCGGGGCGCTGTATTTTCCGGCATAAAGGATCTTCCCGCTTTTCATGGCCTCCCTGGCCTCTTTGATGTACCAGCCGTCTGCATCCGTCCCGGAAAGCCGGATCGTATCCAAAGCGTCCAGGGCCCGGAACATGTCCATGGCCGCCGAAGCCGCCAGATAGATATTTTTCACCGGCTGGTATACCACAGCCGTCTCCTCCGGCACATCCTCCGGGGCCTCCTTCCCTTCCGGCACCAGGAGCATACGGCTCCCGTCGGCCACAGTCAGCACCTGGAAGCCGTCCTGGTAAAGATCCACGGCAAACTGCTCTGCATACTCCAGCTCCAGCCGCCCTGTATATTCCAGGGAAGAAAGCTCCAGGGGACGGAGCCTGTTCCCGGCTCCGGATCCTCCGGCCGCTTTACAGCCCGTTAAAAGCGCTCCCGCCGCCGCCCAGATCCCCAGGATGACCGCCTGTTTTTTTATCCCTGCCTTCCAGCTCCTCTTCATGCCGCCCTCCTCTTTTTTCTTATCCAGAACCAGCCGCTGGCTCCCGCCGCCAGAAAAGCTGCTCCCGCCGCCATCCAGAAACCGGTCCCCGCCGTTTTTTTCATGGCTCTCACTGTGCTCCGGTCAAAGGTCAGGGTATACTGGATCTCATGGGGATCCCCCATGGCTGTGGTATCCGCGGCCACATGCATGGGGACGTCGAACACATAGACCGGGATCTGGAAGGCTGAATTGCCCTCCTCGCTGACCGGAAGGTACTTTTTCCCATATACCGCCATATAGTCATAGGCGGAGCTGCTCCATGTGATCCGCACCGATGCCTGGCCGTCCTTTACTGTAAGCTCCGCCGGAGACTCCACTGACGCCCGGCCGCTTCCTCCGGAAAGGGCTGCGTCGATCCAGTACCTCCCGTCCTCCAGTCCGGCCTCTGCCGGAAGGACCCAGGCTTCCTTTGGAAGGGTATCTCCTTTAAAAACGATCTGCCGGTCGTACCATTTCTGCTTTCTTTTACTGAAGGCCGCGCATTCCAGCCCCTGGTCCAGGGCCTCCACCGGAAGCTCATACGTATAGGCTCCGTCTGCGTCCTCCGAAAATCCTATGTACTGGGACGGATCAGCGTCCAGAGCCTCCTCTCCCGTTCCCATGAACAGCTTCAGATATCCCTTTCCGCCCAGGGTCACCGCTGCTTTCATACTCCCATCCTTCACCGTAAGCTCTGCCCGGACGATCCGGAACATGGAGGAGCTGGACTCTGCCTCAATGGGATACGTCCCGTCCTTCAGTGCATATCCGGGTACAGGGACGGCACTTTCCTGTCCAATGGCCTCTGCGGCCTCCCGGCCTTCTGACGCCCCATAAGCAGCAGCCGGCATGAAGACCATGCCGGCTGCTGCCGCAAGGAGAGCCGCCAGGCTGTTCCTTACATATTTCATCCGTCTCTCCCCGCTTCCTATCTGGCAAGGCTGTCCATGGCAGCCTTCGTGTGCTGTACATAGAGCTCCCGGATGGCCGGGATCTGTCCAAGCCCCTCCAGGACGCACTCCGTCTCGTATCCTTCTTTATTCAGGACCGATTTCCAGGAGTCCTCCTCGTCACCTGCCATATCGTTATTGGCGTGATCGCCTGCCACCACCATCAGCGGCCGGAGCACCACCCGTTTATAACCTCCGGCTTCCTTTAAAGAAGCGGTCACATCCTCCAGAGACGGCTCTGCCTCCACTGTACCGATGAAGTAATCCGTATATCCTGCCTCCTTAAGGGTTTCCTGGAGCCTGGGATATACCTGGTTAGAATCGGCCTCGGTTCCGTGTCCCATATAGCAGAACGCCGTTTCCCCGTCGTCGTACTCCGCCATGGCCTCTGTAATAGCCTTTGCCACAGCGTCAAAATCCGCATCGCTGGTCAGCAGCGGATCCGCCAGGACCACCTGTTCAAAGCTCCCTTCATACTCCTCCAGCTCCTCTGCCAGATCCATGTATTCAAAGCCGTCCATCAGATGGGTGGGCTGGACCACCAGCTCCGTGATCCCGTCTGCCGCCGCTCGGTCCAGGGCTTCCTTTACATTGTCTATCTCCAGGCCGTCCCGTTCCTTTAATTTATCAATGATGATCTGGCTGGTAAAGGCCCGCCGTGTCTCTGTCTCCGGAAATGCCTCTGCGATGGCCTTCTCAATGGCACCGATGGTGGCCTCCCGGCTTTCGTTGTAGCTGGTGCCGAAGCTCACCACCAGGATCGCTCTTTTTCCTGTTTCCTTATTTTCTGTCAATGCAGCCCCCTCCTTTTCCTTGTTCTCTTCTCCGGAAGCCTGGGATCCCTCTTTCTCCGCAGACGTTCCTGCCGTTTCTGTCCCCGTCTCCGCGCCTGCCGCCGCCGGCTTCGTTTCTGTACCTCCGTTTCCGGAACACCCGGTCATCCACAGGGCCGCCGCCAGCACACCTGCCATCAATCCTGCCATTTTGTTTTTCCTCATTCTTCATTCCTCCGTTTTTATTTTCCGCGCGCCGGGCGTATTCCGGACGGAGGAAATGGAGCCGGAAAATACAGGGATCCCAGGCCTGCTGCCCATATGGTCCAGGGTCAGGCGCGCACATAAAGAAAGCCCTCTGCTTATTAAAAATAAGTAAAGGGGCCCCTGCACAAAAATCACCGTACTACCAGTTACTCGTGGTCCGGAACTGCAAGTTCCCGTACAACAGCCGGGCAGGTCTCCTGGCTCATAGATCATCGCATTGGCCGCCTTCCCGGTTTCCCAGTGGCAGAACATGGCCTCCGCTCCCTAAATACAGTGACGAGTTCGTACAGGATTCACACCTGTTTCCCTTTTCACCAGACCCGGATCACATCCGGTCTGACACCCGCTGTTTTATTCAGTTTTTAACGTCCATTGCGTTTTATCCAGTATAGCATGGCGGTCCGTGGTTTGCAAATGTTATTTTTTTCACATTTTCTCTCCAGGTACTTGACATTTGGCAAAAATATCGTTAAAATATTAACTATAAGGTAAACATATGAATTTCCGAATCTTTTAGGAGGGTATGCAGTTATGATGAGATTTACATTACCGAGAGACATGTACTACGGAAAAGGCGCTTTAGAGGACTTAAAGAACCTTTCCGGAAAAAAAGCCATCATAGTTTCCGGCGGCAGCTCCATGAGAAAGGGCGGCTTCCTGGATCAGATCGAGGGCTACTTAAAAGAAGCCGGCATGGAAGTGAGATTCTTTGAAGGCGTTGAGCCGGATCCTTCCGTAGAGACCGTAATGCGCGGCGCAAAGGCCATGCAGGAATTCGAGCCCGACTGGATCGTAGCCATCGGCGGCGGCTCCCCCATTGATGCTGCCAAGGCAATGTGGGCCTTTTACGAGCATCCAGATACCACCTTCGAGGATCTGATCGTTCCCTTTAACTTCCCGAAGCTGCGCACGAAAGCACATTTCTGCGCCATTCCCACCACATCCGGAACTGCCACAGAGGTAACTGCTTTCTCCGTTATCACAGATTACTCCAAGGGAATCAAGTATCCTCTGGCAGACTTTGAGATCACACCGGACGTTGCCATCCTGGATCCCGTGCTGGTTGCCTCCCTTCCGGCAAAGCAGGTGGCTTACACCGGTATGGACGCTCTGACCCATGCCATCGAGGCCTACGTTTCCACCTTAAACTCCCCGTTTACGGATCCGTTAGCCATCAAGGCCATCGAAATGGTACTGGATTTCCTTCCGGCCTCCTATAACGGCAACCAGGATGCCAGAGAGCAGATGCACTATGCCCAGTGTCTTGCAGGCCAGGCGTTCTCCAACGCCCTCTTAGGAATCGTACATTCCATGGCCCACAAGACAGGCGCAGCCTTCTCCACAGGCCATATCCCCCACGGATGTGCCAACGCCATCTACCTGCCCTATGTGATCAAATACAATGCCCATGAGCCGGAAGCAAAACGCCGCTATGCAGACATTGCCAGAAGAGTGGGCCTTGGCGGGACCTCTGAGGAATCCCAGGTAAACGCTCTCTGCGAGAAGATCAAAGAATTCAACCGGACTTTAAATATCCCGTCCACTTTAAAAGAATTCGGCATCGACGAAGCAGAGTTCAAGTCCAAAGTGGCTGAGATCGCAGCAAACGCTGTGGGCGACGCCTGCACAGGCTCCAACCCCAGATCCATCACACCGGAGCAGATGGAAAAGCTCTTCGTCTGCACCTACTATGGAACAGAGGTAGATTTCTAAATCCCATAATTCCCCTTTATATAACTCCCTTTTATACTCACTCAAAAAGGACTGGCGCCCTCCCGGCTCCAGTCCTTTTTCAACCTTCTAGCGGTTTTCTATATCCATGATCATATCGACCCGTCTCTGATGGCGTCCGCCTTCAAACTCAGCGGCCAGCCACTCATCCACGATCATTTTTGCCAGCTCGCTTCCGACTACCCGCGCCCCAAAGGCCAGAACGTTGGAATTATTGTGCATTCTGGAAAGCTTTGCCGTATAGGGCTCGCTGCACACGCAGGCCCGGATCCCCTTTACCTTGTTGGCAGCCAGGGAGATCCCCACGCCGGTGCCGCAAATGGCAATGCCCAGGTCTGCTTCGCCGGAAGCCACGGCCCGGCCCACTTTTTCTCCATATACCGGGTAATCGCAGCTATCAGAGGTATCGGTCCCTACGTTCATGACCTCATAGCCCTTTTCCTCCAGATGCGCTTTGATGATGTTTTTCAGTTCCACTGCGGAGTGGTCGTTTCCAATGACGATCTTCATGCTCATTTCCTCCATTTTTTTATTCACCGGCCTCTGCCGTTTTCAGGACAGCCCCGTCTTCCGGGTTTCCGTCAATTCTCCAAAATCAATTCTCCTCTATGTCCGTTCCCTCCACGTTCTCCACCTGGAAGAACAGCTGGATCATATCCAGCCGGGAACTCATGGACACCAGGAGCATGTCCATCACGGTCAGAGCGGCCATGGCCTCCACCACCACCACTGCCCGCGGCACCACCACAGGATCGTGGCGGCCTTTAATGGAAAGCTCTATGTTTTCCCCAGCGCGGCTTACGGTCTCCTGGCTCCTGGAAATGGACGGCGTGGGCTTAAAGGCCGCCCGGAATACCAGATCGCTGCCGTCGCTGATTCCTCCCAGAACGCCGCCGGAATGGTTGGCCGTCTTTACCACCGAGCCGTCTGCCGCCATGCGGTAGCCGTCGTTATTTTCCGATCCCCTGGATCTGGCGGCCGCGAACCCGTCTCCTATTTCAATCCCCTTTACAGCTCCGATGGAAAGGATGGCCCTGGCCAGGTTCGCGTCCAGCTTTTCAAACACCGGCTCTCCCAACCCCGCCGGGAGCCCCGACACCACGCACTCCACCACGCCTCCGGCAGAATCCTGGTCTGCCATCCGCTCCTCCAGATACCGGGCAGCCCGCTCTGCGGCCTCCGGATCCGGCATATATAAGGGATTTTCCTCCGCCGTCTTAAGCGCCTCCGCCCCCGGCGCCAGCGGCCCGGAGGATATCTCCACAGGACCGATGGAGCGGGTGTAGGCGCAGACAGAAATATTCAGGGCTTTTAAAAATTTTTCTGCAATGGCTCCGGCCGCCACCCGGCCGATGGTTTCCCGGGCAGAGGACCGGCCGCCGCCCCGGTAATCCCGGAAGCCAAACTTCTCATCAAAGGTATAATCCGCGTGACCAGGCCGATAGCAGCCGGCGATCTCCGAATAGTCCCTGGAGCGCTGGTCCCGGTTCCACACGATCATGGAAATGGGCGTTCCCGTGGTCTTTCCTTCAAATACGCCGGATAAGATCTCCACCTGGTCGCCCTCGGACCGCTGGGTGGTAAATCTGCTCTGGCCTGGTTTTCTCCGGTCCAGGAGAGCCTGTATATCTGCCTCACATAGGGCCAGTCCCGCAGGGCAGCCGTCGGCCACCACGCCGATGGCCTTTCCATGGGATTCTCCCCAGGTGGTCACTTTAAATAATGTTCCAATGGTCGATCCAGCCGCCATATCTACATCTCCTAACCTATTTTTACAATTTCACAGCAGTTGGGCTCATTGACCGCAACGCTCCGGTCGCTCATGACCAGAAGCCCCTTCTCATAGTCGATATGGAAGAAGGAAATATTTCCCCCGTGGTTGATGGCTGCCAAATGCTGGCCGTCCGGGAAAATGGCGATGTCCTTGGGATATTCCCCGCTGATGGGCAGACAGAACTTCAGCGTGAGCATTCCCGTTTCTGTGTCCCTCTCATACATGGATACCGAATTGTCCCCGGCGTTGGAGCAGAACAGATAATTCTCATCCGGAGAAAGACGGATGGCGCAGGCTGCCGTAAGCTGGTTGGGATCGTCGCCGGTGGTGGCAATGGTCTGGACCTTCTCCACCTGAGGCGTCCTGTCTCCGGTCTGGTATGAATATACGTCGATCACGTTTTTTAATTCATGCAGCAGATAGAAAAATTTTCCATCGCTGCTGAAGACAAAATGACGGGGCGCTGACTCCAGCTCACTCCTTATGGTGTCCACCTGGGCAATGCGGCCCTCTCCTCTGTCAAACCGGTACACCTTGACCTGGTCGATCCCCAGATCCGCCACCATTAAAAACTTCTCGTCCGGCGTCATACGGCTGCAGCTCACGTGAGGACGGAAATTCCGTTCTGCCACGCTCCCCAGCCCCTTATGGAATACGCCGTCGGTGATATGGCCCACAGAACCGTCCGGGTTCAGCCGGAGCACCGTCACCTTTCCATCGTGGTAGCCGGACACGAAAATGTAGTCGTTTTCGGGGCTTGTGGAGATCTGGCACCCCCGCATTCCCTTGATATTTGCGCTGTTCACCCTGGACAGGCTGCCGTTCTGCAGGATGCGGAACGAGACCACGCCCTCGTCGGCAATGGAGTACAGCATTTTTTTATCCCTGGATACGGTCAGGTAAGAGGAATTATCCACCTCCACCTCGCAGCGGTAGATGAATTTCCCCTTTTCCACGTCCACATCGTAGACCGTGATCCCCTTGGCCTTTCCCGTATAAGAATAAGAACCAACATAAGCCATGTATTTTCCAGTCATAGATCGTTCCTCCCGGATCTTGCTTTAGATATTTCCCCCGCATGGGACGAAATCCCTGTTCGGTTTTTTTTGCACAAAACTGTAAAGCCGCCGGACAGTTATGTATATTTTACCATATTCCAGGATATTTGTGAACGAAAATTTATACAAAATATAGAAAATACCCTATTTCCGGTTGGCGATCTCCACCCGGACATTCTTTCCGCGGATCTTCACCTGCTTCATGGCCTCCATGACCATTTCCGCCTGGTTTTTGGGAACCTCCACAAAGGTGTATTTATCATACATGTCGATGCTCCCCACCATACGGCCCGGGATCCCGGTCTCTCCCGCAATGGCTCCCAGGATATCTCCCGGCTTCACATTCTGGTTCTTTCCCAGGTTGATAAAGAGGCTTGCCATACCGCTCCTGCCCGACCGGCGGCCTTCGTACTCGTCCAGATCGTCAAAGCGTCCTCCCCGGCCTCCCCGGTAATTTCCGCGGCCGTCTCTCTGGCCCCGGCCGTCGCGGCCCCGGGATCCGCCTCTCCTGCCCAGATCCTCCAGATCCCTCAGAGGTCTCACATCCTCGGCAATATCCTCATAATCGTCGCCCATGGACATTTTAAGGAAGGCGGCTGCCAGCTCCAGAGAGGAATAATCCTCAGCCAGAAGACGCTTTTCGATGATGGCCGTCATCCGCTCCAGCTCTCCGTCATTCATGATCTCCTGGACCTCATCCAGGATCTTTTCCGCCTTGATGGCCGTCACATCGTTTAAGGACGGGATGGACTGGGGCACGATCTTCGTCTTGCAGAACCGCTGGATATCCCTGAGCTTATAGACCTCGCTGCCCACAGCCAGACTGAAGGCGCGGCCTTCCCTTCCTGCACGGCCGGTCCGGCCGATCCGGTGGACGTAATACTCGTCGTCCTGGGGGATGTCATAGTTGAACACTGCCTCCACATCATCCACATCGATGCCCCGGGCCGCCACATCCGTGGCCACCAGGATCTCTGTGGCTCCGTTCCGGAAGCTGTCCATGACACGGTCCCTCTGCTCCTGCTTCAGATCCCCGTGAAGGCCCTCGGCGAAATAGCCGCGGCCCTGGAGGGCCTGCACCAGCTCATCCACCTGCTTCTTCGTATTACAGAAGGCCACAGACAGCTTAGGGGAATACAGGTCCAGCAGACGGCACATGACCTCCACCTTATTCCTGGGCTTCACCTCGTAATAATACTGGGTCACCTTGGGAACGGTCAGCTCCTTTTTTACCACCCGCACCATCACCGGATCCTTCTGGAACTTCTTTGCAATGTCTGCAATGGCCTGGGGCATGGTGGCAGAGAACATCACCGTCTGCCGTTCCTCGGGAAGAGCGCTTAAGATGGTCTCCATATCCTCCAGAAAGCCCATGTTTAACATCTCGTCGGCCTCGTCCAGCACCACGGTCCGGATCTCATCGGTGCGGATGGTCTTTCTCCTCATGTGATCCATGACGCGTCCCGGAGTTCCCACGATGATCTGGACTCCGCCCTTTAAGGAACGGATCTGTTTTACGATCTCCTGGCCTCCGTAGACCGGAAGGACCTTGATCCCGGACATGTATTTCGCCAGGCGGCGGATCTCCTCAGCCACCTGGATGGCCAGCTCCCTGGTGGGGCATAAGACCATGGCCTGGGTCTTTCTGCTTTCCGGATCCATCTTCTCCAGCAGCGGGATGCCGAAGGCCGCTGTCTTTCCCGTACCAGTCTGGGCCTGGCCGATCATGTCGAGTCCCTCTGCCTGGACGGGGATAGACTGGGCCTGGATCGGGGAGGCAGCCTCGAAGCCCATGTCTGTCACTGCGCGCAGAATGCGCTCATCTAAATTTAATTCGTCAAATCTTACTGTTTCCATTGTCTGATTTCCTTTTCTTTGTTTAACTTCCATATATATGGCTCCCCGCCGTCCAGGGCGGTTTTGCCAGCAAAAAAGAGAAGATCCAGGCCTTCCCCGAATCTTCCCCAGTTTCATTCGTATGATACTATAACAGTTCTGCCGCCATGTGTCAAGCGGCATCTTTTCATATGGAACAACAGCGTTCCCATCTGCGGCTGTCCGTCCTTACTCTGCCGCGTTTTTCCCTCCCCTGTATCTCATATATCCAATGGCTGCCAGCATTCCAAAGCCATAGATCACAAAGGTACAGAAAAACGGGAGCTTTGCATGGACCGAATAGATAAATCCGGCTGTCAGGGAACCGGCAATGCTGCCCAGAGACTGGGTGGCGTTGAAAAATCCCATGACCAGGTTTTTCTGCTCCGGTCTGGACTGGACGGTGATCATGCTCTGGAGCACCGGCACGCTGACGGAATATCCCGCATAAACGATCACGCCCAGGGCGATGAAGATCCCGATATTGGGCACCAGGGCCGTTCCCAGGGCGGATACTGTGCAGACGGCGATGATCACTGTCATGGACCGGCGGATCTTTGTCTTTGTGATGATCCAGATACAAAGTGTCGTATTGGCCACAAAGGATACCAGGCCCACGGCCGCCTTGATGATCCCGTTATAGGACGAGGTCAGCCCCAGCACATCCTTTAAATAGTAGTTGAACGCCTGGTCAAAGGCCGTGTTTCCAAAGTTGATCAGGATATTCACTGCAAACAGCATGGCAAAGGCCACGCTCATGAATTTCCGGCTGTCAGCAAAGGCCTGGAAGGGATTGGCCTCCTTCATCAGCTGCTTTTTCGGCACCTGCTTTAAGCTGGTCTTCCCGTCCGGCAGACAGATCAGATAAAAGCCCACAGCCACGGCGATCAGAAGGGCCGCCTGGGCCAGGAACGCCAGCTTCACAGAAAATTCCCCCAGGAAGCCGCCGATCATATAGCCGAAGGCGCTGGCCACGCTTTTTATGGTGGCGTTGATGGTCAGATATTTTCCCTGGTCCTCCGGAGCCGCCGTATTTACAATGTATGTCAGGAAGCTCACAAAAATACCGCCGGTAAAAAGTCCGGCGAACATCCTGGCCAGGACGATCTGAAGCTCTGTGGTGGCGTAGGCGAACCAGATCTGGGCGACGCCGTAGCCCATGCAGCAGATCAGAAGAGACATTCTGGAGGATATGTATTCGTTGATCTTTCCCCAGAAGGGCGACAGAAGGAAGTTGGTGAGCATCATGGCCGCCAGGGCCAGTCCGAACATGTAATCATGGAGATTCAGATCCTGGATCACCGTCGGAGTCACCGGATGGGCGAAATTTGCCGCCAGATTAAACAGTACCATCACAAAAAAGAATAGAAAGAACCGCGTTTTGTACTTCATAATCCCCTTTTCCTTTTCCAAAAAATTCTCACTGTTCTTATTATAATTCTTTCAGGCAGAATGTTCAACCGATATTTATATTTTTGCATAAAATACAGAAAACATCCATTGGAATATAGGATTTCTGGCCACATATCAGGTCAGCTATTGTTTAATTTTCTTTCGTTCCATACGGTGCACGCTCTTCAGCTGCCATCTGATAGGCCGGCTCGATTTCATAAACAACTGACTGCTCCTGTTCCCTGGTTCTGAACTCTGCAATTCCAAGCCCAAAATATTTTTCAAAGAAAGCTTTCAATTTTTCAATGACACCTTGCTTCTTCCTGGCTCTGCCACCACCGCCGAAGCGTGAAACAGGGGGCATGAGCTTGTCTATCTCCGTTCCTGTCGTCTTCAATGCTCCGTCACGGAACGCATTATCAACAAACCTTCTTGTTTCCTCTGCCTTAAGTTTTTCGTTCGTGATAATTTCAGTCAAATCATTTTCTTCCTGCTCCAGGATAAATTTACGCCAGTCAGCAGTAACCCGGGTATCAACATTGACACGGCTGATAAAGGCTTCAATCAGCTCCTTCTTACTCCGAAGCTGTATGCTTGCATCCACTGCTTTGCGGATAGAAATGAGAATTTCTTTGTCCTCACAATTGCCCTCGTGATATTTTTCAACCAGCATCAGGATGTGGTCGATATTGATCTCCACTTGCTTGATAAGCTCAATTTCAAATTCAATATCATCCGTGATATCTTCTTTTTCAGCTTCATCTTTTCTACGGTACTTATCATACAGGTCAAGGTAGATGCTCTGATAATTTTGCAAATCCCTTGCTGCAATACTGTCCATTTCTTCAAACTGATCAAAGGACGAAAGTATATTTCTCATACTAAGGATAGAGCCGAACAGTCTGATAAAATCTTTCTCTATCTGCTCTCCAACGATCTGAGTACTAAGAGGATATTCTGTTTCCAGTTTTTCCAGCAAATCAACATAACCAGGATGATACTTACCGTTGTTGTCCTCATAGCCATTCCAGTAATCCTTAAAGCTCTTTAGAAGAACTATGCCGCTGGCATTCTTGTCGCCAAAAAGAGCGATTGCATCATCTGTGGCTTTCTGTAAATCACGGAAGCAGACGATATTGCCATATGTCTTGACCGAGTTCAGAATACGGTTGGTTCTGGAATAGGCCTGGATCAGTCCGTGCATTTTCAGATTTTTGTCCACCCACAAGGTGTTGAGCGTTGTGGCATCGAAGCCTGTGAGGAACATATTCACGACAATCAGCAAATCCACTTCACGGTTCTTCACTCGCATAGACAAATCCTTGTAGTAATTCTGAAACTTATCAGCGGAAGTGTCAAAGTTGGTGTTAAACGCAGCATTATAATCCGCAATGGCACTTTCAAGAAAATCTCTGGAAGTCTGATCCAAAGCTTCCGTGTCAAAGCCTTCTTCTTGCAGAACACCTGCCTGTCCGGCAGACAGGTCTTCTGGGTCATCTTCGTTTGCTGAATAACTGAAAATCGTAGCAATCATAAACTGACGGTGGCTCTCAGCAATCTGTCTCTGAAACTCCTTGTAATACTTCATCGCCATCGGAATGGAACTGACAGCAAATATGGCATTGAAGCCAGCCACGCGTTTTCCTTTCAAAGAGTAGAAACTATTGCGTTTGGTTTTCTGGTCAAAATGCTCCAGAGTGTATTTGACGATTTCTCGAATACGCTCCGGCGCACCCATTGCCTTTTCAATATCAATGGCAGAAACATTCTTGTCCTTGATGCCCTCTTTTTCCTTAACCGTGTTCACATAATCGATGCGGAAAGGAAGAACATTTCTATCATTGATAGCATCTACGATGGTATAAGTATGGAGCTGGTCACCAAAGGTCTGCGGTGTAGTCAGCATTTCCATATGCTTTCCTTTTCCAGCATTGGCTGCAAAAATTGGTGTTCCAGTAAATCCAAACAGATGATATTTTTTGAACGCCTTTACAATCTTGGCGTGCATATCTCCAAACTGGCTGCGATGGCACTCGTCAAAGATAAGAACGCAATGCTTGTTGAACACTTCATGTCCTTTATTCTTGGTCACGAAGTTATCCAACTTCTGAATGGTCGTAATGATAATTTTATACTGGTGGTAGCCGCCTTTTTCATCCCTGTCCTCAAGCTGTCTCTGCAATACTCTTGTAGAAGCATTGCTGTTGGCAGAGCCTTTTTCAAAACGGTCATACTCTTTCATAGTCTGATAATCAAGGTCTTTTCTATCAACTACGAACAGAACTTTGTCCACATACGGAAGTGCAGATGCAAGCTGTGCAGTCTTAAAAGAGGTCAGCGTCTTTCCGCTTCCAGTGGTGTGCCAGATATAACCTCCGGCATCAATCGTTCCCATCTTCTTGTAGTTGGTCGAAACCTCTATACGGTTCAGAATACGCTCGGTTGCCGCAATCTGATACGGTCTCATAACCATCAAAATTTCTTCCGTTGTGAAAACACAATACTTGGTCAGCACATTCAGAATGGTGTGCTTGACAAGGAAGGTTTTTGTAAAATCGATGAGATCTGCAATTACCTTATTGTTACCATCTGCCCAGAAAGAAGTAAACTCAAAGCTATTGCTTGTTTTCTTAGATTTCTGTTTTGCAGACTCGCCCATTTCCTTGATGTGGCTGTTTCTGGTGGTGTTGGAATAATATTTGGTGTGCGTTCCATTGGAAATAATGAAAATCTGCACATACTCATACAAGCCGCTTGCCGCCCAAAAACTGTCTCTCTGATAGCGTTTGATCTGGTTAAAGGCTTCACGGATGGGGGCACCGCGGCGTTTCAGTTCCACATGGACAAGGGGCAGTCCATTGACAAGAATTGTCACATCATATCGGGTGTCATGCTTACCCTCGGTTTCCCCATGGCCCAATCCACCCTCTCTGGCAGCTTTGCTGCCATTCACCTTGTACTGGTTGATAACCTGTAAGCGGTTGTTGTGAATGTTCTTTTTATCTATGAGCTGAATATTCTTGGAAGTTCCATCATCCCTGCGGAGTACCTTTACATGATCAGTCTGGATGGTACGGCTTTTTTCAACGATACCCTCGTTAGCGTTGGCAAGTGTTTCCGTAAAGAAACGCTTCCACTCGCTGTCAGTAAAGGTGTAATCGTTCAAAAGCTCCAGCTGCTGCCTGAGGTTGACAATCAGACTGTTTTCATCATGGATGGTAATGTACTCATATCCCTGTGCGGTCAGCATACGGATAAATTCCTTTTCAAGAGCCGCCTCGCTCTGGAAGCTGTCAGAGCGTGAGCTTTCCGGCGTATATTCAGCTACAACAGTACTCTCATTGCTTGCGGCAATGATGTTGTATGTGCTCATGCGGTGTCCTCCTTGGTTTGTTTACTGCTTTTTGAAGGTAAGCAGCTTATCTCGATAGTATTCGTATTGCTTTGTTCGTGCTCCAATCTCTGCCGGAAGTCCGGAAGAAATATCATTGCAGAGAGCATCAAAGCGGTCAAGGATACCTACGATACGCTCCTGTTCCTTGATAGACGGTAGCGGAATAGGTATTGTATTAAGGTTCTTCTGGTTCAGCTTCGGCTGTGCTCCACCAGAAATATACTGTGAAAGGTCAATGGAGTTCAAATAAAACTCGACATATCTTCTTGTTGTGTAACTGTCAAATTTCAAAACATGAGCATGGTTATTTACCCAGTTCTTTCCAGATATAGAGAACGCAATCGGTGTGCTTCGTGCCACCAGATTATTGCCGTCCTCGGAGACAAGCAGGAAATCTCCATCAAAGATGTAACCACTCACGTAATCAACAATGCCGGATGCACCATAGTAAGGGTATTCGCCAGCTTCACGGTTGCCGCTTGTGATAGGTTTTCTCTTGCTGTCATGATTTTCGGAAATCATGTTCAAAGTAACAGAAATAACTCCAAAGACATATTGACAGAGCAAAATCAAGCCATTAAGCTCGTCTGTCTGTCTGTCTGTCTGTCTGTCTGTCTGTCTGTCTGTTAAGATTGTCTTGCCGGTTGCGGCATATGTCAAGAGGGCATCACGATAGAACTCGTACTGCTTTTGTCTTGCTTCAATCTCGGCAGGGAGACCGATTTTCAGGTTGGAACAGATGGTATCAAAGTTGTCGAGGACATTAACAATGCGTTTCTGAATATCAAGTGACGGAATTGCCACTTGGAACTTATTGAGCATTGGTCTGCGGATTGAGGGCACTGACCCTTGATACATTTGCTGACCGATGTATCTCGGGAAAGTGGCAACAAAGTAATGATACAGATATTTCCCCAAAAGTTCGTTTGTTGCAGGATGAATTCTGTAAGCTCTTTGATGGAGTGCATATTTCCCATTGATGTAATGGAATACCTTTCCAACACCTACACCGTCTCCTGCGGTGATAATTGCTTCTTCGTCATACTCGTATTCATCTTTAGCAAGTGGCTGCTGAGAACGGACAAAAAATGGATAACAGCCACCCTCAACTGCATCATCAGTGTTGCTCGACCCGGTTGAAATGTCTGCGATCTCAGCGAGTGCCCTCCATACAACATCACTTGTCGCCCCCCCCCGGACATCGCCGAAGGTCAGCAGTTTATCCCGATAAAACTCATACTGTTTCTTCCTCGCTGTAAGTTCCGCTGTAAGTTCCGCTGTAAGTTCCGCTGTAAGTTCCGTGAAATTGTCCAGAATACGGACAATTTCACGCTGAACAGGCAGAGGGGGAACGGGGATTCGGATTGCTTTTATTGCAGGTACACTCGAATGAACAACTTTGCTTTTGACCTTCCCAGCACTTTTTTGCCGTCTTGCTTCTTTGGTTGCAAGGGCATAACTCAAATACTTTGGATTTTCATTGTGTTTTAGAACAACAATATCCCCACCTGCCAAACAATCGTCATTGCCTACATATGCACATGATTTTGCAATATCCTCAACGCTCTCCCCAGTGATGGCGAACAAAATATCTCCGTGACTGAAATATTTTGGAGACTGCACATACTCACGCCGTGTATGAGATACACATGAATCAAACCAAATTCCGTAAGTTGTGTAGATTTCTCCGTAACGAACACAAGGAATTCCATCTTCGGTAACCTGGTCACGCTTTATCCCTGACCCACGGAAAATATCGGTTGCGATTTCGCCAAGCGTTTTATATCCCACCCCATCCGGGCAGTACTCTTGAATCAGTTCATCCAGCCTGTTCATTCCTGATCACCTGCCTTCAACATCCGTTTGACCGCCTTATCAAAATCAGAAGTGATTTTTTGTGTCTTATTAAATTCTGCATATTCAGCAGCAGCCTTTTCTTTTGCCATTTTACCGGAGATTTTTCCCTTGTCACGCAGAATATCATATCTTCGGAATGCCAGAAATTCATTCACACTGGCAGCAAATTCCTCCATGGTAAAAGTATTTTCTCTCTCTATCAGGTCTTCGATATAGTCAAAATATCCGGTTACGGCTCGTTCCAGCTGGCGAATCTGCTTTTCCTCCAGATAGTTTTTCGCAACCACTACATCAGATTTCAAAATACGACCTTCCGGTGCATTTTTCCATGTTGTCAGTCCCATATTTTCTTTGGTCCTGTCTGCTTTAGTATACACAATTTCTGCCGCAGTCTGCCCTACGATAGCATAATGAAATTTATTCTGTACCATTGCATAAAAGTCATGGGTAATCTGTGCATTCTTATCATAGTCGATACTGCATTCAGCAAAAATATCCGTGATTTGCTGCCAAATGCGACGCTCGCTGGCACGGATAGAACGGACTCTTTCCAGCAATTCACGGAAGTAGTCCCTGCCAAACACTGTTTTCCCTTGCTTTAAGCGATCATCGTCCATTGCAAAGCCCTTGATCATATACTCTTTTAAGACGCTTGTTGCCCAAATCCTGAACTGTGTTGCCCTACGGGAATTAACACGATAACCAACGGAAATAATAGCGTCCAGATTATAAAAATTCTGCTCTCTTTTTACATGGCGGGTACCTTCTTGTTGAACTATTTCCATTTTGGAAATAGTTGAATCTTTCATCAACTCTCCGTCAGCATATATATTAGTCAGGTGCTTGGAAATCGCAGGTACATCTACATCAAATAATTCCGCCATGGATTTTTGCGTCAGCCAAATTGTTTCATCACGAATTACCGCATTTACCGAAACATCTTCCTCGGAAGACTGGTATATTAAAAACTGAAATTCACCACTCATACGCCCACCTCGATTTCTGCAATGATCTTATCAATTTCATCACGGAGCACCTGCTCACGAGCTACAATTTCTTTGATTTCTGCATTGAGCTTTACAATATCTATTTTCTCACTGGTGTCCTCTGCTTCCACATATGCAGATACGGAAAGGTTATAGTCATTTTCTGCGATTTCCCCATAGCCTGCCAGATGGGAGAAATGTGGCTCCTCGGTTCGATTTGCAAAGGTCTCCACAATTCTTTCAATATTTTCCTGTGTCAGCTTATTGTTGTTCGTGACCTTGATGCACTCGCCCGCAGCATCAATAAACAGGGTTTTGTTGTCGGCTTTCCCTTTCTTCAGAACCATAATGCAGGTAGCAATGGAAGTTCCGAAGAACAGATTGCCCGGCAACTGGATGATGCAGTCGATGAAGTTATTATCAATCAGATACTTTCTGATTTTCTGCTCCGCACCACCACGGTACATAATACCGGGGAAGCAGACAATCGCCGCCGTGCCATTGGATGCAAGCCAGGAAAGGGAGTGCATGATAAATGCAAGGTCGGCTTTGGACTTCGGTGCGAGAACGCCAGCCGGAGAGAAACGAGGGTCGTTGATCAGCAGAGGGTTATCATCGCCAGCCCATTTGATAGAATAAGGGGGATTGGAAACAATCAGCTCAAACGGTTCATCGTCCCAATGCTGCGGTGCTGTCAAAGTATCTTCGCAGGCAATATCGAACTTATCAAAGCCAACATCATGCAGGAACATATTGATACGGCAGAGATTGTAAGTAGTGATGTTGATTTCCTGTCCGTAGAAGCCATTTCTGACGGCATCCTTGCCGAGAACCTTTTCCGCTTTCAGAAGCAGCGAGCCAGATCCACACGCAGGGTCATAAACTTTGTTGATTTCAGTTTTGCCCACCGTGCCGAGTCTGGTAAGCAATTCGGAAACATCGGCAGGGGTAAAGAACTCACCGCCGGATTTCCCTGCTCCAGATGCGTACATGGTCATCAGATATTCATAAGCATCGCCAAAGGCATCAATATCATGGTCTTTTACATCGCCAAGGTTCATATCAGCTACACCATGCAGAAGTTTTGCAAGGCGCTCGTTTCTCTTTGCAACGGTAG
>OGXZ01000110.1_pt1 | contig 43350 bp, 43 predicted proteins | sample 1576431 | NCBI WGS metagenome assembly OGXZ01 (sample SAMEA3541590, study PRJEB24748) | human gut metagenome | biome: human gut; feature: human-associated habitat; material: faeces | place: China | collected 2012
CGAACCAACGACACGAGGATTTTCAGTCCTCTGCTCTACCAACTGAGCTACAGAGGCATATGGCGACCGAGAAGGGGCTCGAACCCTCGACCTCCAGCGTGACAGGCTGGCGTTCTAACCAACTGAACTACTCGGCCGTACGCATCAAGCGGTGATTATTATAACATAACTGAACAAGTTTGTCCAGTATTATTTCCTGGCAGGGGCAGAAGGACTTGAACCCTCGGCACGCGGTTTTGGAGACCGCTGCTCTACCAACTGAGCTATACCCCTATATTAAATTCTTCCTTGCGGAAATCACTTTGATATTATACATATATTGCATCATTTTGTCAACAATAATTATTTCAAAATGTTTTTATGAAGCTTCCTTTTAAATCTAATACACAATAGAAAAAACGATAACAATCGGCGTCGGTGCTATTGCTCGGAAAAGCTGCCATCGAATGATGCATTACCGATGACAAAAACCGGTTTCCGCATAATTTTTCTCTTGTCAGTTATCTCTCAAATCAAAAAAAGAAAAACGAAAAGATAAACATACAAAACAAAAAGAAACGACAATCTTCTCACGAAAATTGTCGTTTCTTTGGTGGACCATCAGGGACTCGAACCCGGGACCGTCCGGTTATGAGCCGGATGCTCTAACCAACTGAGCTAAAGACCCGTGAAAACCTTAACTAAAAAGCCGATGATCGGACTCGAACCGATAACCTGCTGATTACAAGTCAGCTGCTCTGCCAATTGAGCCACATCGGCATGTGTTTTGCACTCGAACCGAATGCAAGAATAATATTATCATAACTCTTTTCATTCGTCAAGCACTTTTTTAAAAAAACCGGCAGAAATTTTTTCCTGCCGGCAAAGTTCTTTATCAACCGTATTTTACTGTCAGATTTACATAGGAAATATGTTCCCGCATAGCGGAATATGCTGTCTGATAATCACCGTTTTTGATGGCTTCCAGAATTTTCCCATGCAATTCGATGGTCACGTCGATCACTCTGGGATTCTGTGTCAAAGACTCCCGCATAGCAAGGCGGATGCCTTTTTCAAAAGATTCCTTCGCTGCGATCATGGTACTGATCAGCAGTTTATTATGTGTTGCCGCGGAAACCTGCATATGGAACATAGAGTCATAATCTACAAACAGGTTCACATCATCGCGGTAAGCGATCATTTTTTCATAGCAATGGGTCAGCTGTGCAATATCCTCTGCTGTGGCACGTTTTGCCGCATAGCTTGCTGTTTCCCCTTCCAGCATATATCGAAATTCCAACAAATCATTCAAGTCGGAATTTTCCACCGTGATGCTAAAAGGCGCAATGTTGACGATATTATCAATTTCATTGACGAATGTACCTGCCTTTGAGCGGCGGATAAAGCCGAAAACTGCCAGTGCTGTATAGGCTTCCCGCAAAGTGCTTCTGCCCACCCCCAGCATCTCGCTGACAATGTTTTCATTTGGCATCATATAGCCCGCAGGGAGCTTTTCTTCTATAATCAATTCTTTTAATCTTTGGAACAGTGTCTGTGAAATATTATGTTTTCCCAGGTCTTTTTTCAGGTATTCCGCCTGTTCCATCAAATAATCACGCCCCATGCCGCTTCCTCCTTACATTTTCTGTATTTTTATTCATTTTCTCTTTTGTACGTTCCATATTATTTTAGCACCGCTGTCAACTTCCCGCAAGTCTTTCCGCGGACTTTCCCGAAACTTTATACCATTTTCACAAGGGAAACTGCATTTTTAATTAATCTATTTCCTTGGGAAACACATATTCGTCCTGAATCTGTTCCAGAGGGATATTTTTGTCCAAAAGGAAGCAGGCTGTTTCCTCATGAATTTCCTTCAGGCGTTCATAATCCTTAGGGCGCACCACCTGATATCGTTCTTCTTCGGGCAGTGTAAGCATCTCATAGACACTGCGCACCACAAAATGATTTTCGTTCTCCGCATTGCGGAACTGGGTCCAAATGGGCACAAAGGAAACTTCCTTCACTTCCGCTGGATTGTCTGCCACCTGTTCCACAGTCAGATGGAGCACAATGGAAGCATTTCTAGGGGGTGTTGTCTGGGAAGAAATGAAATTCCCCAGAGAATAAATGATGAAGCCGTCATGGACGCCGTCGCCATGGTCCACCTGACGGTATTCCATCCGCTGGAGCACATGGGGATGGCTTGCCAGCACAATATCCGCGCCGGCTGCAAACATACTGTCTGCCCATTCCACAAAAATGTCATTGGGCACCGTTTCATACTCATTGCCCATATGGGGCAGCACCACCACAACATCCGCCAATTCCTGCGCTTTTGTGATATCAGCCATAAGGGTATCGTCAATGTGGTTCACCAGATAATCTTCCGGCACAGGAATGCCATTGGTGCCGTAGGTAGCCGATACAAAGGCAAAATTGATGCCATTGACTTCTTTGGTATAAATGGTGTCCCTTGCCTCCTGAGAAGCGTAGGTGCCCACGTGGTCGATATCATAGGCATCCAGCTGGGCAATGGTGCGTTTCAGTCCCGCTTCTCCCGTATCCATGCTGTGGTTATTGGCAGTGGTCAGCAGATTGAATCCCGCGTCTTTCACCGCGTCCAGAAAGCTGTCCGGCGTATTGAAGCAAGGGAAAGAAGCATATTCTTTATCCGGTCCCCCGAAAGTCAATTCCAGATTGCCGATAACGAAGTCATAGCCCTCGAAGTACCGCTTCACATCCTGAAAATTATGCATGAAGTCATAAGTTCCCGTTGCCGGGTCATAGGCTTCCTCGTACTGGTAATCATGAACCATGATATCCCCCACCACAGCCATGGTGACTTCCTTCACCACAGGCTCCGCAGTGCCTGCCTCTGCCGTATATTCCGCCTTTGCCCCGCCGCAGCCGCAGAGCAGGAACGTCGCTGCCAGCAGCATCCACCTTTTTTTCATGACAAAACCCCCTTTACTTCGACAATTTGTATTACAGCCAGTATACTATATTTTTCGCTTTCTCACAGTATTTTTCCCACAAAAAAAGGAGCAGACAGGCTCCCTTTTTTCTCCCCATCAATCTTTCATTTGTTCCTTGATGGTAGGCGCAATTTTGCCTTTTTTCACCTGATGTCTGGAGAAAAAATACGCCGCCAGACACAAGACCACAGGGATGAGCAAAAACAGGAACGCGCCCAAATCGTGCATATATGCCCCCACAAAAACAGAGATGATCAGCAGCACCGCAGGCAGGATGAGACCTGTCCATTTTGCATTTTTTCTAGTGGCAATGACCCCTTCCATAAACACCACCAACACAAAAAGCGTAAATGTGCAGCCCAGATCATATAAAAAACCTAACATGCCTTTTCTCCTCCTGTTTCATTGGGTTTATAGCTATCATACCACCGCATTTGATTATTTTCAACAAAAAATCTGATTTTCTTTTCATTTCTTTGTTGAATTTTTACATTTTCTTCCAGTTGTCAGGCAAACAAAAAAACTGCCGCCTTTTTATGAAAAAAGCAGCAGTTTTGTGAATTATTTTCACAACCTGTGATATTTAGAATTTTCCGCCGCCACCGCCAAAGTTATGACCGCCGCTGGAGAATGTGGAGGAGCCGCCTCCCCAAGAATTGTTATTGTTATTCTCATTTTTGATGATACGTTTTCTGGTGGTGTGAGTGGTCACAAAGGAATCTTGGTTCACACGGAAATTTACACCATTTTCCTTCAGATAGGCTCTGCCGTCGGTGAAGGGTTTCACGTTATTATGCCCTTTGCGCATGAACACCACAGAAACCCCAGCCACAATGAGGGCAAAAATCAGGGAAATGCCCACATAAGCCAGCACGTTCCGGCTTTCCTGTTCTTTTTGGTACTCGGACTGGTAGGCTTCGGGGTTTGCCAGATATTTCTGATATTCCCCGCAGTAATATTCCACATCTGTCAGGAATGTGGACATGGCATCGTAATACGCCCCGTCAGAGAGGATCGGCTGTACTTCATTCCAAATCTTATCGATGTAATAATCGGTGAAAATACGGATGCCTTCGCCGGAAGTGACCATCTGGGCATCCCGACTGCCCATGTCGATGATGAACACGATGCCGTCCTGTTCCTCACCATAGCCAAAATCCCCGTCCAAAAAGAACTGTGCCGCGTATTCTCTGGCTTCCAGTCCCTGGGTATCTGTAGTCGTCAGGAAAATCACATCCAGACCATAGGTTTCCCCGATGGCTTCTGCCCGGGAAGTCAGGTCTGCCGCTTCTTCCTGAGTATAAAGACCTGCATTGTCGAACACATGGCCTTCCATACGCCCGAAAGCCGTCAGGCTGCCCGTCAAACAAAGGATCAGGGTCAACAAACATACCAAACCTGTTTTTCTCATGCCATGACACCTCCAATCAGCCATACCAACAGAAAGGCAACCACAAATACAATAACGAAGATCAGCAGGAACCAGGTGACACTGCGACCTGTATCACAGGGCAGTTCCCCGACGATTTTCCCTGTCTGTCCGTTCATGGCAAAGAGATATTTCTTGCCTTTAAAATTGCTTACCAGCATCCACACAGGCAGCAGCAAATAGGCCTGATGGTCGGATTTATAGTTTGTGTTGCACTGTACGCTATGTACCACATCATACCGTCTGCCTTCTTCCGAAGCGCGATTTTCGATGCCTCTGGAAACACGATCTTTCATACGTTCAAAGAGGTCTTTTGGCTCATAAGTGTATTTTTCTGCCAGATAGCCGCTGAGGTACCGCATATCAAAGGGTTCCACCTTGGTAAAGTCAAAAGGTTCCAGCGCGTCCATGAGGGCATCTTCCATATTTTCCGAAGCATCCAGAGGGATATTCTCAAAGTCCATGGTCCCTGCCCGATGGATATGGAACAGATCTGTTTTGGTATAATCATAATCCCCATCGCTCCAGATGAGGTGATTTTCGCCGGTAGCGTGGTAATCGAAGTCCGCTTTGCAGTCAAAGAGCCAATAAGGCACATAAACCCCTGTGATTTTCTCCAGACGCTGCTGGGAGGTAAAACCCTTGGGCAGGAGTTTTTTGCCCTTACACAGCTTCAGAAAGGCTTCCTGTGCCTGTTTTTTATCCGTTGCAAAGGGAATCATCGCCGAGGGATGATATTTTCCGCTGAACTGCTGGGGGTTTACGGTAGGATTGCCGCAGAACACGCAGAAAGTCGCCGCTGTCACATCGTCTGTGACGATTTCCGCGCCGCAGTTGGGGCAGCTGTACGCCCGGAGATGTTCCTGATCCTTGCCTTCTGCCACGTTTTCTTCACAGGCAAAGTCCACGTTTTCGGTTTTGCCGCTGTCACCGGAGCTGACGGTATAGCCGCTGTTTTCGGTTTTTGCGCCTCGCTGTTCCAGTTCCTCTTTGGTATATGATGAATCACAATAATCACAAACCCATTTCCCCTGTCCGCCGTCATAGCGCAGATATGCGCCGCAGCCGGGGCAAAGATAGGTGATGCCTTCTGCCATGATGATTCCCTCCTTTTTTTCATTTGGGTATAAGAGATTTTTTCGACTTTTCTGCCGCTTTTCCTTTTTGGGAAACAAAACAGGGCGGAAATCTGTCTTTCCGCCCCGTATCTATTTTTTTGATTTTCTTTTATGCTTCTGTATCTTCAGAAACGGTGATTTCTTCGTTTTCCGCAGCCGCTTCTGCCTCTTTTTCCGCCAGTTCTGCCAGTTCTTCTTCCTCGGATTCGATGTCGTCCTCGGTGATTTTGGCAATGCCTACCACGCTGACGCCTTCATCCAAATTCATGAGTTTCACACCCTGAGAAACTCTGCCGATGGTGGAAATATCCGCCCCCCGCAGTCGGATGATAACACCTTCGGAAGTGATGAGCATCACTTCTTCATTTTCTTCCAGCATCAAAACGCCGGTAAGCAGCCCTGTTTTTTCTGTAAGCTGATGGATTTTCACACCCATGCCGCCGCGGTACTGGACTTTGAATTCATCAGGTACTGTCCGTTTGCCGAAGCCTTTTTCTGTTACGTTGAGGACTTTGGCTGTAGGGCTCATTTTCACAGCGGAAACCAGATAATCCCCTTCTCTCAGGGAGATGGCTTTCACGCCGGTGGCTGTTCTGCCCATAGGGCGCACGTCTTTTTCACTGAAACGGATTCCCATGCCATTTCTGGTTGCTGCCAGAATTTCGTCTTCCCCTTCGGTGGTCATGACAGAAATCAAGCTATCATCTTCACGCAGGTTAATGGCAATCAAGCCGCCTTTGCGGATATTGCTGTAGCTTGCCATATCTGTTTTCTTAATGAGACCCTGTTTTGTGAGCATCACCAGATAACGGTCTTCTCTGAATTCCTTCACGGGAATGACCGCTGTGACAGATTCATCAGGGGCGATTTCCAGCAGGTTGACGATGGCCATGCCCCTTGCAGTTCTGCCTGCTTCTGGTACTTCATAGCCTTTCAGACGGTACACTCTGCCATGGTCTGTGAAGAACAGGATGGTGTCATGGGTGGAGCAAAGGAACAGGTCTTTGACGAAGTCCTCATCCCTTGTCTGCATACCAACGATACCACGTCCGCCACGGTTCTGGCTCTTATAAGTCATGAGAGGTGTCCGTTTTACATAGTTCAGGTTAGACAGTGTAAATACGCATGTTTCCTCGTCAATGAGGTCTTCCACGTCGATTTCGCCGGGGTTTGCCACCAGCTGAGTACGACGGGGGTCTGCGTATTTTGCTTTGATATCCTGCATTTCATCACGGATAACGCCCAGCAGTTTGGCTTCGTCTGCCAGCAGGGATTTATAATAAGCGATTTTTTCCTGCAAATCTTTATATTCCGCGTCGATTTTTTCGTGTTCCAGTCCTTGCAGTCTGCGCAGCTGCATTTCCAGAATTGCCTGTGCCTGAATTTCAGACAGACCAAAGCGTTCCATCAAACGTTCCTTTGCATCATCGTAGCTGGTACGAATAATGCGGATGACTTCGTCGATATTGGAAATGGCAATACGCAGCCCTTCCAGAATATGGGCGCGTTTTTCCGCCTTATCCAGATTGAATTTTGTCCGGCGGGTCACCACTTCTTCCTGATGTTTCAGGTATTCTGCCAACATCTGCTGGAGATTCAGCACCGCAGGTTTGCCGTTTACCAAGGCAATCATAATAGCGCCGAAGCTTTCCTGCAGCTGGGTATATTTATAAAGCTGATTCAGGATAACATTTGCGTTGGCGTCTTTTTTCAGCTCGATGATAATCTGGATATCATCACCGGCGGAAGCGTCGTACAGGTCGCTGATGCCGTCCACACGTTTTTCTTTTACCAGTTCGGCAATCTTTTCAATCAAACGGAGTTTATTGACCATGTAAGGGATTTCCGTTACGACGATCTTTTCTCTGCCGTTGCCCATGGGCTGGATTTCCGCTGTGGAGCGCACCAAGATTTTGCCGCGTCCGGTACGATATGCCGCGCGGATGCCGCTTTTGCCCAGAATGGTTGCACCGGTGGGGAAGTCAGGACCTTTGATATATTCCATCAGTTCTTCCACATCGGTTTCTTTGCCATTGATTTTATTGTCAATCATGACGGTCAGACCGTCAATGACTTCCCCCAGATTATGAGGGGGGATATTAGTTGCCATACCAACGGCGATACCAGAGGAACCGTTCACCAGCAGATTTGGAATCCTTGCAGGCAGAACCACAGGTTCTTTTTCTGTTTCGTCGTAGTTGGGCACAAAATCCACCGTATCTTTTTCGATGTCCGCCAGCATGGCTGCTGCCACCTTGGACATACGGGCTTCGGTGTAACGGGCTGCCGCTGCGCCGTAGCCGTCAATGGAGCCAAAGTTCCCGTGACCGTCTACCAGCATATAGCGCATGGAGAAATTCTGTGCCATACGCACCATTGCCTGATAGATGGAGCTGTCGCCGTGGGGATGATATTTACCCATGGTATCACCAGTGATACGGGCGGACTTTTTATAGGGTTTATTGGGCTCCAGATTCATTTCGTTCATGGAGTAGAGAATTCTTCTCTGTACAGGCTTCAGACCGTCACGGACATCAGGCAGTGCTCTGGCTACGATAACGCTCATGGCGTAGTCGATATAGCACTTTTTCATTTCCTCGTTGATGTCTATGGAAACGACCTTATCCATCTCGTTGTTTACTTCACTCATGGTTTCACCTCAATCCCTTTCATCAGAAGTCCATTTCCGCATACTGCGCGTTTTCCTCGATAAATTCCCGTCTGGGTTCCACACTGTCCCCCATGAGCATGCTGAAGATTTCATCTGCCAAAAGGGCGTCGCTGATGTCAACTTTTTTCAAAATACGGTGTTCCACGGCCATGGTGGTGTCTCGGAGCTGGTCATAGTCCATTTCCCCCAGACCTTTATACCGCTGTACGTCTTTGATGTTATCTCTGCCGATTTCTTTATACAGTTCTTCCAGCTGGATGTCGTCATAGACGTAATAATGCTTTTTGTTCTTCTCTACCCGATACAGAGGGGGCTGCGCGATATAAACCTTGCCTTCCTCGATAAGCTGGGGCATATAGCGATAGAAGAATGTCAGAAGCAGTGTACGGATATGAGCGCCGTCCACGTCGGCATCGGTCATGATAACGATTTTATGATAACGGAGTTTTTCAATGTCAAAATCCTCAGAAATGCCAGTGCCGAAAGCGGTAATCATATTACGGATTTCCTCACTGTTGAGGATTCTGTCCAATCTTGCTTTTTCCACGTTCAAAATTTTACCACGCAGAGGCAGAATGGCCTGTGTTTTGGGGTCACGGGCCTTGATGGCAGAACCGCCCGCGGAATTCCCTTCGACAATATAGATTTCGCATTCGTAAGGATTGCGGCTGGTGCAGTCTGTGAGCTTGCCGGGCATACGGGTATTTTCCAGACCTGTTTTGCGGCGGACAAGTTCTCTTGCCTTTCTGGCAGCGTCACGGGCTCTGGAAGCCATAAGACCTTTTTCGATGATGATTTTACCCACTGCCGGGTTTTCTTCCAGGAAATAGGTCAAATATTCGCTCAAAACGGCTTCTACGGCACCTTTTGCCTCGCTGGTGCCCAATTTTGCCTTTGTCTGGCCTTCAAACTGCGGGTCACCCACTTTGATGCTGACAACAGCTGTCATGCCTTCCCGCACGTCATCACCGGAAAGTTTCTTGTCGGAATCCTTGATGATGCCGATTTTTTTGCCGTAATCGTTGATGGTCTTTGTCAGACCGGATTTGAAGCCCACCAGATGGGTACCGCCATCGGGGGTGTTGATATTATTTACAAACGTAAAAATATTTTCTGTGTAGCCGTCGTTATGCTGGAAAGCCACTTCCACCAGTACGCCGTCCTTTTCGCCGGTGGCGTAGAAAATATTGTCATAAAGAGGCTGACGGCTTTTGTTGATATAAGCAACAAATTCCTTGATGCCCCCTTCGTAGTGGAAGGAGCGTTCCTGTTCCTTGCCTTCTCTCAGGTCGATGAGGTTGATTTTCAGACCTTTTGTCAGGAAAGCGGTTTCTCTCAGGCGCTGTTTCAGGACATCATAGGTAAACACCGTTTCTTCAAAAATTTCCGGGTCAGGCAGGAAATGAACGAAGGTACCGTGTTTGTCTGTGGTGCCGATTTCGTGAACAGGGCAAAGGACATTGCCTCTTTCGTATTTCTGTTCATAGATTTTGCCGTCGGTATAGACGTTGACATAGAGCCATGTGGACAGGGCGTTTACAACGGACGCACCTACACCGTGCAGACCGCCGGATACTTTGTATCCGCCGCCGCCGAATTTACCGCCTGCATGCAGTATGGTGAATACAACCTCCAAAGCGGAAATACCTTTCTGGTGGTGGATGCCTACAGGGATACCACGGCCGTTATCCAATACGGAAATGGAGTTGTCGGGGTGGATGGTAACGGTGATTTCTGTACAGAAGCCTGCCAGGGCTTCGTCCACGGCATTATCCACGATTTCGTATACCAGATGGTGGAGCCCCTTTTCACTGGTGGAGCCGATATACATGCCCGGGCGTTTGCGCACCGCTTCCAGACCTTCTAAGACCTGGATTTGGCTTTCATTATATTCTGCTGACATATTTTCCTCTCCTCACATAATCTTGGCAATTTCCCAGATTTTCAGGAAAAATTGCCCCAAAAAAATCGGATGTTCCTGCATCCGGTAAATCATAGTGGTATTATATCATAAAAACATTGATTTTTCAAGGAAAACAGCCATTTTTATGTATTATTTCCAATGGCTTCTAACCTTAATTATGGATTTTGGGTAAAAAAACAGAAATTCCTTCTGACGTGGACAAACTGTCTTTTCTAACAAAAGAATTTTTGCGGAAAATTTTCCCAGATGTTTTATCACAAATCGAAACATAAAAAAATCCCTCTGCCACATGACAGAGAGACTATTTCTTGCCGATTTTTCCGTTTTTCACATAAAACAGGTTTTCCCTGCTTAAATAACTGCGGACAGCGTCCTCGATGCCGGTGCAGGTCAAAAATGCCTGCAAGCCTTCAATACTTTCCATAAGGTATTTCTGCCGCTTGCCATCCAGTTCCGACAGAACGTCATCCAACAGCAGTACGGGACTTTCTCCCGTTTCCTCCCGAATCAGCTCGATTTCAGCAAGTCTGGCGGAAAGGGCCGTTGTCCGCTGCTGTCCTTGGGAGCCGAACTGCTTCACATCTTTTCCGTTGACCAGAAAAAGGATGTCGTCTTTGTGGGGACCTGCGTTGGTGGAACCGGTGTAAATATCCCGGTCTAAACTCCGCTCCAGCTTCTCCCGCAGATTGCCCCCCTCGCAATTTGGCTTATATTCCGTTTTAAGGCAGTCTTTGCCTCCCGTCAATATTTCATGCCTCTGAGCAGCTATTTCGTCCAGACGGGCTAAAAATTTGGCTCTCACAGCCATGATTCGCTCGCCTCGCTCAATAAGCTGTTCATCCCAGACAAAAAGGGTATCTGCCAAAGCCGGCTTCACCTTGATTTCTTTCAGCAGATTGTTCCGCTGTTTCAGCACACGATAATACTGCTGAAGGTCATAAAAATACACATTGCTGATCTGGCTCAGCTCCATATCCAAAAACCGCCTGCGTTCCGCCGGGCCGTCTTTGATGAGAGATAAATCCTCGGGCGAGAATATGACAGCATAAAGGGTGCCGAACAATTCCCCCATTTTTTTCACAGGAATGCCGTTGACGGCAATACCTTTTTTCTCGTCCCGTTTCAGATGTACGTCGATGCGGTCACCCCTGTTTTTCCGCATGACTTCCAGACGGATATGGCTTTCTTCCTCCCCAAAGGCAATGAGCTGCTGTTCGCTTCTGCCACGGAGAGAACGCCCCAGGGCACAAAAATAAAGGGATTCCAGAAAATTGGTTTTCCCCTGAGCGTTATCGCCGTAAAACAGATTCATGCCTGCCGTAGGCGCAATATGGAGGGGTTCCAGATTGCGGAACCCCTGTAAAGATACTTCTTTAATATACATAAATATGCACCTTTTTATTATAATTATAAATTATGCATAATACCCATGCATAGGGTTTTTGCATTTATGCAACGCGGTTGCCACAAAGAATTGCCTGCCGCATCCAGATATTCCGTATCCAGATTATCCCAGTAAGGCAGGAATGCCAGAAGCGCCGGACGTATTTCTCCCACTGGGTAGGCATTCCCTGCGCCATCAGTAAGATATGCCACATCTTCCCCGGTCACATAAAAGAAATGATAATCTGTTCCTTCCAGAGGAAAGAGATATTCATAAACCTGGGTATCCGGCGGGATTGGTCTATAGTAGATATAGCAATCAGAAAGCCAATCCCCTTCATACCACAGAAAATTCCCGTCTGCATCCTGCCGAAACATGACCAGTTTGGGATAATTCTCATTTTCTCTACTCTCATAAACGGCGCAGCGGTAAGTATTTCCGTCCACTTCTCCATCCTGCACCTGTTTCAGATCGATTTCCGCCTTTTTTGCTTTCTCTGTCCGGGCAATGGTTTCGCAGATTTCCTCATCCGTATTGCCCAAAAGAGGACGGCTCTGCCATTTTGTCCAGAAAGTACAGCCAATGACAGCGATGACGAGAAATACCACACATAATATCAAAGGTTTGTAATTGTTTTTTTCCATAGGAACTGCCCCTTTCCTAGAAAAATCAGTCTTCCGCCAGCACCTTCACATCAGACCCCTGCCCAAAGTGCCAAAATCACGTATGTTCTCATAGCAATCCCCCTTTACCACAAAGGATTGCCTTCCGCGTCCAGATATTCCATATCCATATTGTCCCAGTAAGGCAGGAAAGTCAGAAACGCCGGGCGTTCTTCTCCCACTGAATAGACATTCCCTGCCCCGTCCGTGAGATATGCCACATCTTCCCCGGTCACATAAAAGAAATGATAGCGCACTTCTTCCAGAGAAAAGAGATATTCGTCAACCTGGATATCCGGCGGGTCTGGCATAGCGTAGACATGGCTATGACGAGAAAGATTATCCCCTTCATACCATAGAAAATTCCCGTCTGCATCCTGCCGGAACATGACCAATTTGGGATAATCCTCATTTTCTGCGCTCTCATAAAAGACGCAGCGGTAAACGGTTCCGTCAACTTCCCCATCCTCTACGTGTTTCAGATCAATTTCCGCCTTCCGTCCTCTCCCCATGCGGTCAATGGTTTCGCAAATTTCCTCATCGGTGTTTCCCAAAAGCGGACGATTCTGCCATTTTGTCCAGAAAGTACAGCCAATGACAGCGATGATAAGGAATACCGCGCATAAAATCAAAGGTTTCAGATTGTTTTTTTCCATAGGACATGCCCCTTTCCTAGAAAAATCAGTCTTCTGCCACAACCTCTACTTTCCCGATGCCTTCGACTTCCACCACATCACCGGGACGGATTTTTTTGCCGCGTTCTGTTGCCATGACCCCATTGACATAGACAACGCCGTCTGCCAGAAATACTTTCACATCAGAGCCCTGATCGATGAGCCCTGCCAGCTTCAGCACCTGCTGGAGTTTGATATATTCTGTATGAATATAGACTTTATCCATGATTTCCACTCCTTTCCGCAAAAAATCATTCTTTCATGAAAAACTGCACAGCAGTCAATGCCGCTGCCGCCAGAAGAATCACCACCACAAGAATCCAGGAACGACGATTTCCAGCTTGCATCTGTTCCTGTGTCACCTCATGGGTTTTCAGATATTCTTTTCTCGACAGATAGGATGCGATGATCATCACCGCAAAACTTCCCCAAACCAGGAAAGGTCCACCTGCCCCCATCAAATGTTCCGCATTGTTGTTGGATTTGCCCCACAAAAACACCACCAATGCGGCAATCTGTAATATCCGCAGTACAATGTACATAAACGAAGCCCCTTTCCGTTTATCTGCAATCCGTTCCGAAAATTACAAAATCCACATAATGATTACAGCGATGACAATCACAGCCATCAAAATGATGGAGCGTTTATTTTCCGCCATGGTCTGTTCTTTTGTCACCATGCCGCTGTTCTGGCGCACTTTCGCACCCAGATAAGCCGCAACGATCATTACGGCAAAACTTCCCCAAACCAGAATGGGCGCACCGTTGCCAACAAGATTCCGTGCGTTATCATTGGCGCTGCCCCACAAAAATACAACCAGTGCCAAGATCTGCACAGCACGCATGATCATATACATGTATGAACTCCTTTCAGTCTATGGTCATTGCTTCTCTTTATTTGATTTTTATCACATACGCAAAGGCAGGATCAGATACTGATAAGCCTTGCCTTCCAGCGGCACGATGGTACAAGGGCTGAGAGATCCGGTGAAACGGATTGCCACTTTTTCATCGTCGATAGCACGCAGGGCTTCAATCAAATAACGAGGATTGAAAGCAATCTGCATTTCGTCGCCGTCTGTTTCGTTCGGAACTTCTTCATAAGCGGTACCCATATCACTTCTTGCTGTGATGACCAATACATTGGGTTTCAGTTCCAGACGCACAGGTGTTTTACGGTTATCTCTGGAAACCAAAGACGCGCGTTCCAGTGCCTGAATCAATTCATTTGTATCAATGATGATTTTTGTTTTGAAATCTTCTGTAAAGTTATTTTCATAGCTGACATATTCCCCTTCCAGCAGGCGGGAAACCATGGTTGCCATGCCCAGATCGAAGAGCACGTGCTTATCTGTAAAATACAGATGCACCTTATCTTCGTCTTCCTGAGAAAGGATTTTTGTCAGTTCTGTCAAAGTCTTACCGGGAACCACAACGCTCTTTTCTGTAAAGTCATGTTCCAGCGGGCTTTTGCGGAAAGAAATGCGGTAGCCGTCGATGGAAACCACCTGGAGTGCGTTTTCTTTCATTTCGAACAGTTCCCCAGTGAGGATCTGTTTGGTAGATTCCTGAGAAATGGAGAAAATGGTCTGACGGATCAAATTCCGCAGTTCATTCTGTCCCAAAGTATAAGCTTCTTCCTGTGCCACATCGGGCAGTGCGGGGAAATCGTCGCCGCTCTGCCCCATGATGGTAAAACGGGAAGTACCGCCAGTGATGGTGATGCTGTTTTTCTCATCGGTTTCCAGTGTGACAGTATCGCCGTTCAAACGACGGATAATCTCATGAAAGATTTTTGCTTCAATGGCGATTTCGCCTTTTTCCAGCACATCTGCATCAATGGGTGCAGTCTGGATACCCAGTTCCAGATTATTGGCTGTCATAGTGAAGCCTCTCTGGTCTGCTGTCAGCAGAATACATTCCAAAATGGGAAGTGTCGTTCTGGAGGAGACAGCCTTGTTCACGATATTGATGAAGTTCAGCAAGGTTTCTTTGCCGCACATGAGTTTCATTTATACACATCTCCTTTTTGTTCACAGTGCATGGATAGAATAATAGAATTTGGTTCGTAGCAGTAGCAGTAGAGGGTGTGGAAACTGTGGAAAACCCCATTTTTCCTTGAAATCATGGGAAAAACCACCAAGGGACAACCATGTGGAAAAGCCAAGGACAACTCCCCTGCTTATAAACACTTTCCACAGGGGTCTATTTTCCCCTCCATTTATCCACAGCCTGTCCCAAGGAATTTCACAGCCCCATGGGGACAGACTTATCCACAGGTCATTGCTGCTCTTTTTTACCGTTCTTTGATTTCTTTTTCCAGTTCCATGATGGTATTTTTCAGTGCTTCGTCATTTTCCATCTGCTTTTCGATTTTGGAAATGCCATGGATGACGGTGGTATGGTCTCTGCCGCCGAAGCTTTCGCCGATCTTGGGCAGGGAAATGTCTAATAATTTCCGGCACAGGTACATGGATACCTGTCTGGGAAAGGCGATGTTTTTGGGCTTTTTGTTGCCCTGGATGTCCTCTACGCTGATGTTGTAGCGTCTTGCCACAATCTCCTGAATGAGCTGTGGTGTCAGAGGCGCCTGAGCGTTTTCGCTGTAAACATCCCGGAGGGTTTTTTCTGTCAGCGCCAGTGTGATTTCCTGATTTGTCAGGGTTGCGTAAGCCACGATGCGGGTCAGTGCCCCTTCCAGTTCACGGATGTTGGATACGATATTCTTCGCGATGTAGGCCATGACTTCGTCGGGCACATGGAGGTTGTCGCGATCGGCTTTTTTCCGCAGAATGGCAATTCTTGTTTCATAGTCAGGGGGCTGAATATCTGCGATGAGACCCCATTCGAAACGGCTGCGCAGACGGTCTTCCAGTGTTTTGATTTCCTTGGGCGGACGGTCGGAAGAAATGATGATCTGTTTGTTGGATTCATACAGCGCATTAAATGTATGGAAAAATTCTTCCTGTGTCCCTTCCTTTTTGGAAATAAACTGAATATCGTCGATGAGCAGCACGTCAATGTTCCGGTATTTGTTGCGGAATTCCTCGTTTTTGTTGTTCTGGATGGACAGGATCAGCTCGTTGGTGAAGGTTTCGCTGGTCACGTAGAGCACCTTTGCTGCCGGATTCTTATCCAATATAAAGTGGGCAATGGAATGCATCAGGTGGGTTTTGCCCAGCCCGGAGTTTCCGTACAAAAATAAAGGGTTGTAGGCTTTTGCGGGAGATTCCGCAACGGCAAGGGATGCCGCGTGGGCCATACGGTTGCTGTTGCCCACCACGAAAGAGCTGAATACATATTTGGGATTCAGATTCCGTGCCACATCGCCGCTTTCTTCTTTTTTCACTTCTGCTGTGGTATGGACGGGAGTCTTTTCCCCTTCTGTCAGGATGACGATGTCGTAATTGATGCCCGTCACGTTCTTCAGAGCGCTGCGAATGAGGGTCAGATGACGTTTTTCCAGAATTTCCTTGCATACGTTGTCACTGACCTGCAGCAGAAAACGGCTGCCGTCGATACCCACAGGCACAATGGGCAGAATCCATGTTTCAAAACCGATGGATGAGGAAATTTCCTGTTCGATGAGCTTCAAAGCCGCGTTCCAAGATTGGTTGATGTCCATAAACAATCCTCCTATTACATTTCTTTTTCAAAAATCCGATGTAAAATGCTGTGGATAACCCATTGGTTTGCCCACAGTCCCCTGTTTTTTCCCTGTGTATGGACAACACATTTCACTTTTTATACACAGCGGTGTGGAAAAACAGTCCTGATGTTTTGCACAATCCCGAAAAAATGGAAATTTCGGTCTTTTGCTGCAAACCATATTTTTTTCATCCGCAGAAAATCCACAGCTCACAAAAGTTATACACAGGGTTATCAACAGCTTGTGGATAACTTTCTGAAAAGAGGCGTGGAAATTGTGGAATAGCTGAAAAAAAGGACAAAAATCCTGCCGCTGTCGTCAAAGGGAGCCCCTTTTTTCCAAGTTCCGCCAATGCAGGACGGTTTTTTTCGGCAAATTTTCAGACAAAAAAACAGCTCTCTGTTTCCCTTTTGGTATTCGGTACGTCAAGACAGCTGCCTGCCGCGGAGGCACATCTCATTTTGATTCTGTCTTTCAGTATAACAAAAGTTATCCACAACCGCAATGAAAAAATGGACTGAATTGTGGAAAAGTCAGATTTTCACCAAAAAAGCAAATGGCACAACTTGTGATTTTTTTGTCAAAAAAACGGAAAATCACACAAAAACAGCAGTCCGTTTTTTGATAGTCCATATTTTTTCTGTATTTTTTATAAAATCAGAACACAGAGAAAAAATCGGGTTAATTACAATATATAGAACAAAAAGTCCCAAAGAGTTCCAAATGTACTTTTTTTGGTATGGAATTTCGTACAATTTTTTGTGGAAAATGGAAAAAAAGCCGTAAATTCCCCTTGTAGCGGATATTTTTTTCTTGACGGGGACTTGCTTTTTCACTATAATAGTAGCAGTGCTCGTAAAAAGGGCGTTAAAACCCTGCAAGGACAAAGGAGGTGCATGTGCAATGAAAATGACATTTCAGCCCAAGAAAAGACAGAGAAGCAGAGAACACGGCTTCAGAAAAAGAATGAGAACTGCAAACGGCAGAAAAGTGCTGGCTGCAAGAAGAAGAAAAGGCAGAAAAGTACTGTCCGCATAATTTTCGATGATACCAAGAGTAAATTAAGGCCGCAGAATGTGGCCTTTTGTTCGTCATTGGAAAAAATTTTTTTAGGCAAATCGGGAAGGGAGCTGGATGACCATGCTTTTTACACAATCCCTGAAAAAGAATTTTCAGTTTCGCTATGTATATCATAAGGGCAGATCTTTTGCCAATCGCCGTCTGGTGATGTATATCATCAAAAACGGTACGGCGGAAAACCGTCTGGGCATTTCCGTCAGCAAAAAAGTCGGCAAGAGTGTTGTCCGCTCCCATGTGACCCGCCTGATCCGGGAAAGCTACCGCAGTATGGAAGCAGAGCTGAAGCGTGGCTATGACATCGTAGTCATTGCCCGGGTATCCTGCAACGAAGCTTCTTATTGGGAAGTGCGGGACTCTCTGCGTCATTTGATGAAAAAACATAATTTCTTCTGCCCGGAGGAAGCGGAAAAAAAGTGAGATGATATGTTCGTATGGTAAAAAAAGTATTTTTGTTTCTCATTCGTTTGTATCAGCTGGGGATCTCCCCTTATATCGGGCCCCATTGCCGTTTTACCCCCACCTGTTCCAGATACGCCTATGAAGCCATCCAGAAGTATGGTGCCTTAAAGGGCGGCTATCTTGCGGTGCGGCGGTTATTGAAGTGCCATCCTTTTCATGAAGGCGGCTATGATCCGGTGCCTTGATTTTTTTGTTTGATTGCGCTGATGAAAAGTGCAGAAAAATTCTCATGTTTGGTGTTGTAAGGAGGCAAAAAAGTGAATGAATTGATGTTGTTGTCCACCATGCGTATGGTGCGAGAACCGGGTATTTTCGAACCCATTGCCATCGTTCTTGGCAAAATCTATAACATGCTCTTTAACGGCATTTACGGCAGTGTCAGTGCAGGTGCGCTGGGGATTGCCATCATCGTTTTTACCTTAATCGTGAAACTTATCTTGTTCCCTCTGATGATGAAGCAGCAGAAATCTTCCTTTAAGATGCAGCAGCTTCAGCCTGAGATGAACAAAATCAGAGATAAATACAAAGGCAAGACCGACACCATGTCTCAGCAGAGAATGGCGCTGGAATTGCAGGACTTCCAGAAGAAAAACGGCGTACACCTTATGGGCGGCTGCCTGCCTATGCTGATCCAGCTTCCTATCCTGTACGCACTGTACTACATCTTCCAGAACGCTTATGTTTACGTTGATGTCATCGGCAACAACTACACAGACATCGCCAACGCCATTATCCAGATTCCCGCGGCGCTGCGTATGGAAGCTTTCACACCTTTTGCACAGGACCTGGTAGATACTTATAAAAGTCTGGGCACCATTGACCTGAGCAATGTCAATGACGTTGTTATGCTGGTAGCAAATATCAAAGCAGACGACTGGAACACCATTTTGGCTACACTGGGTGACAGCGGCAATGCACTGCTGCCTCTGCTGGATAACAAAAACAATATCGAAACATTCCTGACCATTCCGCTGGTAAGTAAGTGTGGTCTGAGTTTCCCTAGCATTATTGTGCCCATTGTGGCAGGTGTGACCACATTCCTGCAGTCTAAAGTCATGACATCCCTGATGAACACCACCGCAAGTGCGGAAAACGATCAGGCAGCAGCCATGACACAGAGCATGAACAAAATGATGCTGTATTTCATGCCCATTATGATGGCATTCTTCTGTCTGCAGGTTCCTGCAGGTCTGGGCGTATACTGGACAATCAGTAACATCTTCGGTATTTTGCAGCAGATTTTCCTGCAGAAATTCTATAGAAAGAAACTGGCTGAGGGGGCGTTGTAAGAAATGGACGAAATCAGAAAATCCGGTAAGACCATCGACGAAGCCGTTGCAGCTGCACTGGCAGAACTGCAGGCGGAAAAAGACGAGGTCACCATTACCGTTATTGAAGAAGGCTCCAAAGGCTTTCTGGGCATGTTCGGCGGCAAAGATGCCGTTGTACTGGTAAAGAAAAACTTCAATCCCGAAAAAGCGGCAGAAAACTTCCTGCGTGAAGTATTCCTGTCCATGGGCTTGATCATCAAAATCGAAACAAAAATGCAGGATAAACACCTGCTGGTTGACCTGACTGGTGACGATATGGGGATTCTCATCGGCAAAAGAGGTCAGACACTGGACGCTCTGCAGTACCTGGTAAACCTGGTTGTGAACAAAAACAGCGCGTCTTACATCAGCGTTATGCTGGATACAGAAAACTACCGCCAGAGAAGAAAAGAAACACTGGAAACACTGGCGTTCAACCTGGCGAAAAAGGTAAAACACACCAGAAAAAATGTGGTGCTGGAACCTATGAACCCTTATGAAAGAAGAATCATCCATTCCGCATTGCAAAATGACCGCTATGTGACAACATTCAGCGAAGGGGAAGAACCTTTCCGTAATGTGGTCATTGCTCTGAAAGGCAAAAACGGTCAGCCCAAAGATTCCAGAAAAATGGAACGGGGCGAAAGACACGAAAGAGCGGAAAGAATGGAAAAAGCAGAAGCATAAATTTTACAAAAGAAGGCGGCCGACGGGGAGATACCCTGCGGACGCCTTTTTCTACAAATGGAAAAGAAAGGGGATTTATCTATGCTGCAGCAGGCAAATTTTCTGGACGACATCATTGCTGCCATCTCCACACCACTGGGCAGCGGCGGCATCGGCATCGTCCGCATGAGCGGGAATGGCTGCATCGCTTTGGCGGACACCATTTTCCAGGGCAAAAAGAAACTGACGGAAAAACCCAGCCACACCCTTTCCTATGGGAAGATCACTGACGGTCCCGACGGGGAAGTCATTGACGAAGTGCTCGTTTCTGTCATGAAAGCACCTCATACCTATACAAAAGAAGACATTGTGGAAGTGAACTGTCACGGTGGTTTTTTGGTGACTCAGCGTGTCCTTCAGGCGCTCCTGAACGCCGGCGCAAGACTGGCAGAACCCGGTGAATTCACAAAACGCGGCTTCCTCAACGGTCGTATCGACCTGACCCAGGCGGAAGCCATCATTGACTTGATTCAGTCCAAAACAGAGCTGTCCCGTCAGGCGGCTGTGAATCAGCTGGAAGGCAGACTGAAAACAGAAGTTCGTCAGATGCGTCAGGAAATCATCGACATGATTGCTTCCATCGAAGCTGTCATTGACTATCCCGATTACGACATCGAAGAAGAAACTTACGATTCCATGGAGAAGGGCGCAAAGAAACTCCTTGCTCGCATGGAAAAACTGCTGGCAGGGGCAGACAGAGGGAAAATCCTTCGGGAAGGCTTGCAGACTGTTATCGTGGGCAAGCCAAACGTAGGCAAATCCTCTCTCTTGAACTGGTTCTTGGAAGAAGACCGCGCCATCGTTACAGACATTCCCGGTACCACTCGTGATACCGTAGAGGAATATATCAACATCGACGGCATCCCCGTCAAAATCGTAGACACCGCAGGTATCCGTGAAACAGGGGACGTAGTGGAAAAAATGGGCGTGGAAAAATCCAAGGCTTATGCGGAACAGGCAGACCTGATCCTCATGATGCTGGATGCCTCCCGTCCACTGGAAGCAGAGGATAGAGAGATTTTGTCCTTTATTGATGGAAAACACAGCATCGTCATGCTCAATAAATCCGATTTGGAACAGAAACTTTCTCTGGAGGAACTGGAACAGTTCGTGCCAAAGGAACAGATTCTGTTTGTTTCCGTCAAAGAAAACACTGGTTTCGATGCCCTTATCGACGCCATCAAGACATTGTTCTTCAGCGGTCAGACCGCAACAGCAGATGATGCGCTGCTGGGCAATACCCGTCATAAAAACGCGCTCTATCAGGCAAAAGAAGCCATGGAACGCTGCCTTGTGACCATCGGTACCCGTATGCCCGAGGATTTCATTTCCATGGACTTGCAGGACGCCAGCCGGGCATTAGGGGAAATCACTGGCGACGTAGCCGATGAGGAAATCATCGACCGCATCTTCACCAAATTCTGTTTGGGAAAATAAAGGAAAGAAGGTAGAAACGTATGAACCCATCTGGACAGGATAACGTACTGGGTACGGCAAATGTCAAGACATTATTAAGACAGCTGGCAATCCCTGCCATCACCGCGCAGGTAGTCAACGTCCTTTATAATGTGGTTGACCGTATGTATATCGGGCACATTCCTGACATTGGGGCATTGGCATTAACAGGGGTAGGGGTCTGCATGCCCATTATCATGCTCATCACAGCCTTTGCGGCGCTGGTGAGTATGGGCAGCGCCCCACGTGCTTCCGTCCTCATGGGGAGAGGCGATAACGAAGAAGCACATTATACATTGGGCAACAGCTTTATCATGCTCATCATCATCGCGCTGATATTGACGGTATTTTTCCGCAGATTTGCAGAGCCTCTTCTCATGGCATTCGGCGCCAGTGAAAACACCATCGGCTATGCCATGGACTATATGCGCATTTATACGCTGGGTACTATTTTCGTACAGTTTGCCTTGGGTCTGAATGCCTTCATCACCGCACAGGGCTTTGCCAAAATCAGTATGGCCACCGTTGTCATTGGTGCCATCATCAACATCGTACTTGACCCCATTTTCATTTTCGGTTTCCATATGGGTGTCAAAGGTGCGGCTCTTGCCACCATCATTTCTCAGGCGGTTTCCGCTATCTGGGTACTGCGCTTTTTGACAGGAAAGAAAACCATACTGAAATTGCAGAAAAAATATTTCCGTCTGAAAGGTTCTGTGGTAGGGCCTTGTCTGCTGCTGGGGATGTCCCCCTTTATCATGCAGGCAACGGAAAGCGCCATCAGCGTTTGCTTCAACTCCTCTCTGTATCGTTACGGCGGGGATATTGCCGTAGGCGCCATGAGCATTTTGACCAGCATCATGCAGTTTTCAATGCTGCCTTTGCAGGGCTTTACCCAAGGAGCACAGCCTATTACAGGGTATAATTTCGGCGCCGGTAATGCGGACCGTGTGCGTCAGACCTTCCGCCTGCTGCTGCGGTATTGCCTGACTTATTCTATGATACTGTGGGCAATCTGTATGGTATTCCCTCGTTTGATTCCGTCTATGTTTACGGGGGATGAACAGCTCCTTACCTACACAGCTTGGGCACTGCGGCATTATATGGCACTTTCTGGTATTTTCGGCATCCAGATTGCCTGCCAGCAGACCTTCATCGCCATTGGCAACGCCAAAACATCCCTGTTCTTGGCAGTTTACAGAAAGATTATCCTGCTCATTCCTTTGATTTATATCCTGCCTGCCATTTTGGAGCAGAAAGACAGAGCCGTTTTTCTGGCGGAACCCGTGGCAGACTTCATAGCTGTGACCACCACAGCCATCATGTTCGCTTACCAGTTTAAGAACGCCATGAAAAAACTGGAGGCAGGCAAAAAGCCCGCAGAGGCGTAAAATATGTTTTTTTTGGAGAAACCCTCGAAAATCCTTGCATTCCGGGGGTTTTTCTCATAAAATGGTACAATGGAAATTCATGTGGAAGTAAATAAACTCCAAATAGAGGTGAAAATAGATCATGTACGAAGCAGAAACCATAGATATTGCCGTTGTAGGCGGCGGTCATGCAGGCTGTGAAGCGGCATTGGCAGCAGCCAGACTGGGTATGGAAACGGTGATGTTTGCCATCAGTCTGGACAGCATTGCCATGATGCCCTGCAACCCCTCCATCGGCGGCAGCTCCAAAGGTCATCTTGTCCGCGAAATCGATGCATTGGGCGGCGAAATGGGCAAGAATATCGATAAGACCTATATCCAGACCAAAATGCTCAATACAGGCAAAGGTCCCGCTGTGTACTCTCTGCGGGCACAGGCGGACAAAACAAGATACCACGAGGAAATGAAACATACACTGGAGAAAACCCCTCATCTGCGCATTAAGCAGGCGGAAATCTCCGAAATCCTCATGGAAGACAATAAGGTGGTGGGCGTTGTCACTGCCAGCGGTGCCATTTACCGCTGTAAAGCGGCTGTGCTCTGCATGGGCACTTATATGAAAAGTCGCTGCCTGACAGGGGACTGCATTACCGAAAGCGGTCCCAATAACCTGATGCCTGCCACCAAACTGAGCCAGAACCTGCTGGATATGGGCATCCGTCTGTTCCGTTTCAAAACAGGCACACCTGCCCGTATGAACCGCAACTCTCTGGACTTCAGCAAAATGCAGCCCCAGTATGGTGACCCGAACATTGTGCCTTTCTCCTTTGAAAACACACCGGAAGGCATCGCCAGAGAACAGGATTTGTGCTGGCTCACTTACACCAACGAAAAGACCCATCAGGTCATCCGGGACAATCTCCATCGTTCTCCCTTGTTTGGCGGCTTGATTGAAGGCACAGGCCCTCGTTATTGCCCGTCCATCGAGGATAAAGTGGTGCGTTTTGCCGATAAGGAACGCCACCAGCTCTTCGTAGAGCCCGAAGGGGAAAACACCGAAGAAATGTATATTCAGGGCATGTCCTCCTCTTTGCCGGAGGATGTGCAGATTGCCATGTACCGCACCATTCCCGGTCTGGAAAACTGCGAAATCACCCGTTTTGCATATGCCATCGAGTATGACTGTATCGACGCGACCCAGCTGAAGCTTTCTTTGGAATTCAAGGACTATCACGGTCTTTTTTCCGCTGGTCAGTTCAATGGTTCCTCCGGCTACGAAGAAGCGGCTGCGCAGGGGCTTATGGGCGGTATCAACGCCGTTCGCTATATCCAGCAGAAAGACCCCATTATCTTGCAGCGTTCCGACGGTTATATTGGCGTTCTCATTGACGACCTCATCAGCAAAGGCAGCAAAGAGCCTTACCGTATGATGACATCCCGTGCGGAATTCCGTCTGCTTCTCCGTCAGGATAACGCAGACCAGCGTCTGACTCCCATCGGTCATGAAATCGGTCTGATTTCCGACGAACGCTACGAAGCATTGCTGGAAAAAGAACGTCAGACAGAAGCAGAAATCGAAAGGGTAAAAGCCCTGACCATCACTCCTGCCAAAGAAACACTGGAACTGTTGGAACAGTACGGCAGTACGCCCATCAAGTCCGGGTTTAAACTGGCAGACCTGATCAAACGTCCCGAACTGGATTATGAAAAACTGGCGCCCTTGGATAAGGAACGCCCCGAGCTGCCTGCCCCTGTACGGGAACAGGTGAATATCCAGATCAAATATGAAGGCTACATCAGCCAGCAGCTGAAACAGGTGGAACAGTTCAAGAAACTGGAAAACCGTCTGCTGCCGGAAGATTTGGACTACGAAACCATTCAGGGTCTCCGTTTGGAAGCCCGTCAAAAACTCAATGCCATTCGTCCCCGTTCCATGGGCCACGCTTCCCGTATCACAGGCGTTTCCCCGGCGGATATCTCCGTTCTGCTCATTTATATGGAACAGCATAAACGCAATGGCTGAGAAATGAAGGAGGGGAAGAAATATGTTCTTTCTTTCATGGAACGGCAAACCTATGCCGAAACCACAGGGCAGGAAACTGTTTCTGCCCGTCAATCATAAAGCCTTTCGGCTGGAGGATGCGGTGCTTTCTAAAAGGAAATCCCCGTTTTTCTCTCTGGTCAGCCCCAAAGGCACACTCCTTGCCTTTCTCCACGCTCTGAAACAGGAGGGCACAGAGGAAGCGAGAGGGTATTTGTCCAGCGCCATCAGCGGTGCGGATTTGGAAGAAATCAAAGGGGTTTTTGCCCATGCGGAAAAATACCGCTTTTTTGTGAAGGAAACAGGGGAGCGTATGCGTACCCTGTCCCTTGCGGCGGCGGGAGAAAAGGAAGTTATTTCCGTTGGCATGGTGGCAGAGCCTGATGACTTTGGCAAATGGAAAATCTATTGTATCGAAAAGGAGTAGCTTATGGAACATAAGGTATTGTTACAGGAAAGCTGTGAAAAAATGGGCGTAAGCCTTACAGAAGAAATGGCATCACAGTTTATGACCTATCTGTCCCTGCTGCTGGAATGGAATGAGAAAATGAACCTCACCGCCATTACAGACAAAAAAGACGTGGTGCAGAAACACTTTGTGGATTGCCTGAGCATCCTGCCCCATTTGTCATTGACCGGACAGGAAAAAATCATCGACGTTGGTACAGGGGCAGGCTTCCCCGGTATTCCCGTTAAAATTGCCTGTCCTGATGTGGAAATGACCCTGCTGGATTCTTTGCAGAAACGTATCGGCTTTCTGGAAGAAGTGGGCAGTCAGCTGGGACTTTCCGGTGTGAATTATGTCCATAGCCGGGCAGAGGACGGCGGTCAGAACCCCGATTATCGGGAACAGTTCGACCTGTGCGTGTCCAGAGCCGTGGCAAATCTGGCAGTCCTTACGGAATTCTGTCTGCCTTTCGTGAAAGTAGGCGGCAGACTGGCAGCATTGAAAGGTCCCGATGCCCTCAGAGAAATCGATGAAGCCCAAGGTGCTCTGAAGAAATTGGGGGGCAAAGTGGCAGAAGTCATTGATGTGGAAATTCCCTTCACAGACCTTCAGCATAAACTGGTCATCATTGAAAAGACCGCGCCCACACCTAAGGCATACCCCAGAAAAGCAGGGAAAATCAATAAAAATCCACTGAAATAAGAAAACGAATTAAAAAACTAGAATAATACTTTTTAAGAACGCGGAAGGGCTTGGGAAACGAAGTGGTCAACACATTTGCTCCGCAAATGCCAGCCATAAATGGCTGTCCGCATCTCTTTGCGGTGTGGGTTTTCCAACTGGAATCCGCAGTCGGAATTTATTTCCGACGAGGAAAAACAGGAGTTTCAAGGATTTCGAGCCGATGGAACTCCTGTTTTATACCTCGGTCTATTCATCAAAGGCTTGAATGAAATGAGCCTTTGATGACAGGGTGTCGACTTTTTCGGCACCCTGTGAAAAAAGCAGGCTTTCTGTCGAGAGTCTGCTTTTTTTGTTGTACGGTTTTTGGGGATGGGAAATCCTTCTGTGCTAAAATGTGGAAAAAGGGAGTTTGCCGCTGTCTGGAACAGAAAAAACCCCCTTTTTATAGACTTTGGCAGAACAGAAGGAGTGTTTGTATGGAAGTATTGAAATTTCCCGAAATGCGGTTGAAAAAAGATGCGGTGGTATACCAGATTCCCATAGAAAAAATTCGTTCCAATCCCTATCAGCCCCGACGCTATTTCCAGCGGGCGGCTTTGGAGGAACTTTCCGCCTCCATTCGGGAGTATGGCATTTTGCAGCCTTTGACGGTGCGGAAAATGAGCGGCGGTTCTTATGAATTGGTAGCGGGGGAGCGTAGGCTCCGGGCGGCGGAACTGGCTGGGCTGGAAACGGTGCCGTGTCTGCTGGTGCAGGTCAATGAGTACGACAGCGCCATGCTGGCTCTGCTGGAAAATATCCAGCGGCAAAACCTGTCTTTTCTGGAGGAGGCGGAGGGCTATCGGAATTTGATGGAGGACTATGGTTTGACACAGGAAGAATTGGCTTCTAAGCTCTCCAAAAGTCAGTCTTTCATTGCCAATAAACTGCGGATACTGAAACTGGAAGACCCCTTGAAGCGGCTTTTAGTAGAAAATAACTTCACGGAACGTCACGCCCGTGCACTGCTGAAACTGCCCGATGAAGAAACCAGAACGGTGGTGCTGGAGCAGATGATACGGGAGGAATTGAACGTCCGCAAGACAGAAGAATTGGTGGCAGATACTTTGGAGAAAATGCGTGCCAAAGCCATGGCGGAGAAACAGGAACAGAAGGAAAAGCGCTGTGTCACAGATTTCCGCCTGTTTACCAATACCATCAAACAGTCTGTGGAGGTCATCCGCCGGGCTGGGGTGGATGTGGTTTATGAGGATGAGGAACAGGAGGATGGGTGCCAGATCACCATTCGGATTCGGAAGAAAGAGTGATGTGTTCTGTTCCATTTTGGACATGGTCGGATGATAGGTAGGCGAGAATCTGTTATCTGCTGGCTTTGAAAAATGGGTATCCTATAATTTGGAAGGTATCTATTTCATGACAAAATGTGAAGTTCTGAGTAGTTTGTTCAGTAAAAATTGAAACAAAACAAGCCGGCATTTTCCCATGAAAATATGCCGGCTTGTTCATAAGATGTCAAGATATATGAAGTTTAATGTTTACATAATATCGATAAAATAATATTTCATAGGTGATTGTGTTTCGATGTTATGCCAGTGTATATGATAGGTTCCGTGTACAAAAAGAGATTCATTTTTTGTTCCAGTTGGTTTTGCTACAATGCCATGTAGTTCTTTTTGACAGCGGAAATAGCTATAAATACCATCCTGCTTTTTACCTGTGTAGAAGTTTTTATCTTTTATGATACATAGGCAGTATGTATGGGTAAAACCATTTGTTTTTAATTCTTCCATAAAGCATATATCTTTGATAAATGAAAACATTTGCTCAGGATACTGCCCGTTTAAAGGAAATTTCAATTCTATAGCCATTTTTTCGTATTCGTTATAGATAACAATATCAATTTCATGTTTTGTAGTTGTTTCTATACCGAAAAATTTTGTGTTTCTTTCAAATTGTATCCGGTAGTTTGGAAAATGATTTCGCAAAAAAATACCCAGTTCATGCTGCAAACTGAATTCATTGTAAATTTCGATGGAACCATTTTCGACTTGTTTTAAAAATGCTAAAATTGCTTTTTTCATGTTTGTTATCACCTATTAGAGAATATACGAATGAAAAAAAGGCTTTTTCATCAGATGGGACTGTCAAACGTCTGATGGAGTTTCATATAGGAAGCGGAAGCCGTAGCTGCCAGAATGTTGTCACGTTCCAGCCAAGCTTCTGCTGTCATGCTGTGGATGGTTCTGCCCAGATGGGACATCTGCACTTTGTAATGGATGACGTCGTTGGGCATAACGGGCTTCAAGAATGTGGTATGGATGGTAACTGTGGAAACCATATGCTGTTTTGCGAAATAATGGGACAGCAGACCAAAGGACACATCAAAGTTTGTTGCCATAATGCCGCCGTGAAGCCCTTTTTCCGGGTTCAGCTGCCAATCCTCTACGGTAAAGGCAAACTCTGCGGACTTTTCTTCGAAATTGCATGCCACCAGTCTGGGTTTGAGCAGTTTTAACACGCTGTCTTTCAGCAGTGGAAATTCCGGGTCAGAAAGCTGACTGAGCCATGCTTCCATATTCTCCTGAGAGGAGGTTTCTTCACTTAAGTAGATCATAGGTCGATTCCTTTCTTTTGTTTAGATTTCTGTTTTGACTTTATGATGGAGAATTTTGAATGTGGCTGTTGCAGTGGCAGCCAGTTCTCCTGTGCTTTTCAGATATACTTTTCCTTCCAGTGTCACAAGACTGCGGCCGAAGGACTTGATTTTGCTGTGGAACACCATGGTATCGCCCATACGGATGGGGCGAACAAACGTGGAGGACAGGCTGACGGTGGTCAGTACATTGGGGTATGCGTAGTAATGGCAGAGCATCCCCAAAGAGGTGTCAAAACCAGTGATGATGATGCCGCCGTGGACCATGCTCTGGGGGTTCAGTTCCCATTCCAGCGCTTCATATTCCATCACGGCTTCTCCTGCCTGAAAATCGCAGGATACGAATTTAGGTTCCAGTTTGGCAATGGCGCCTTCCCGCAGACGGGAAGAATTGGGGGCCACTGCCTGATGGTACCATTCTTCCATTTGGGTCTGTGACAGACCGGGCAGTTCATTGAAGTTCAAATCAAAAACATCCTTTCCATTCCTTTTTTCCTTTGTTGGTCTGGAGGCTTACATGGCTTTGCGCTCCAGATCTTCTTCACTCAAAAAATCTTTCAGGATCTGGCCAAATGCCTTGCTGTTTTCCATGTGGGGCAGGGCAGCCGTATCCTCAAAGAGCATAAATTCCCCTTTTTCCTGTAAATTTTCGGCTTCTTCCAGATAAACGGCGCTGTTGCGTACATTCCGTTCTCCCCAAATCAGCAGGAAGGGCAGAGAAAGGGACGCAAAAGCCTGTTTGGTATCAGCAGCGGCAAAGCGGGTCACATAACCGGCATAGCTTGCCTGTGCGCCTTTGCCATAGCGTGCGTTTTGTTTCAGATTTTTCACGAAGTCCACAGGCATCCGCTCTTTCTGGTAAAAGAGTTCTTCTGCCAGAAGCCGCAGGGCTTTTTTGGATGTGCCGTCCAGAAATGCCTGGGTGCCGATGACAGGCGACAACAGTTTTTTCAGCTGCTGGGTATCATTGGGTGTGGCAAATCCTCTGCCGATGCCTTCGGGAGAGATAAGCACCAGTTTTTCCAGATCTTCCGGGTAAAGCATGGACAGCACCAGAGCAATGTCCGCGCCGCCGTTGGCAGCTGCCAGAGCAACGGGCTTTCCGATGACATCCGAAAGGAAACTGTGAAGGGCTTTGGCGTACTGATAAGCTGTCCAAGGCTTGGTGGGTTTATCAGACTGACCGAATCCCGGCAGATCTACGGTGTATACCCGAAAATCTTTTGCCAGCTTTTCGATCTGGGGGCGCCATTCCCGTCTGGATGCCCCGGGATGGAGGCTGTGGAGCAGTACCACAGGACGACCATAACCAAAACGTTCATATGCCATAGAAACCCCGTCGGGGGTGGTGTAGCTTTCAAAAGGTGTTTTATCTCCCTTGCGGGATGCCCGATGCAGACTGATGCGCTGATAAAGGATGAGTCCGGCGGCAGTGATGCCGGCAGAGGCAAAGAGAGGGAGAGAAAGTTTCCGAATGGCTTTTTGAATCATCGTGTTACCTCCTTTTTTTCTTTTCAGCAAATTAAAAAAATCCCATTACTATTATTATGAACCGAAATCGTGCATTTGAAAAGAGGTAGTTTCATAAGAAAGATGGAAGTTTCATAAGATAGTATGAAGATTTTTGTTTCTGGAGGGGAAGGGCAGATGGAAGGGTTTCTGGTGCTGGCAGGACAGTTGTTTCTCATTGTGTGTATCCAGTCGGTGCTGGAAGTGGCAGCGGCAGACCGTTTCCAGAACCATCTGCAAAAAGTTATTTCTCTGGCGGCATACCTGGCGGCGCTGGTGTTGGTGCTGCGGTTCATGGACGGGTATTTGCTGGATATGCTCCAAAGACTGGCAAGAGGGCTGTAAAGACAGGCTCATGCCCAAATCCTAGAAAAATAAAAAAGCTGGAATCCTCTAAGGATTTCAGCTTTCTTTGTTATTTATCAAGGGCGCAGTGATACAGGATTCTGTTGTCTGCGTCATAAATGGATACGGAAACATCCTGTGTATGCATCAAAAATGCGTTGGATGTATCATCCACATGTTCCTTCGATTCATTTATCATATAATACCCGTTTTCGATTTCAGGGATCAAAGGCATGCCTTCTTCATCAGTCAGCGGTGTACCCAGGTAATCGCTGTCGTAAACACCATAAACGAGATTTTGTGTATCCTCGTCCAGGGGCAGGGGTCTCCATACGCCTTTTTCCTGGATTTTTTCCAGAAAAGCGTCATCTGAGAACTGCAGTGTGGTACAAGAAGTGCCCTGACCGCGGAATGCACCGTGATCCTTGTAAGTAACGGAAAATTCCTGGGCGGGAATTTCCGCATCCATCTGTTCTGCGGCAACCTGTGCTGCGCTGGCGGAATGACAGCCTGCCAGTGTGACTGTTGCCAGAATTGCAAAAAGAGGCAGATGGAGTTTCATAATATCTCCTCCGTTTCAAAATATTCAATGCGATGCATATCATATCATACTTTGTGGCGGAAAGCCAGTATATTTCTTTAGAATAACGGGAAATCCGGTGTTTTTTCCAAAAAACATTCTCTTTGTTCCGTGAAACTGCATCTTTTTTCATACAGAAAAAAAGACGCTTCCCCTTGGAAAGGAGAGGCGTCTTTTCATCAGGTATCCAGCACCAGATAATACAATGTGCGGTTGTCAGCGTCATAAACCGCTAAATCGAAGTTGAAGGAGCCGCGCTTCATAATGTTTGGTTTCTCTGCGGCTTGTGAATTCCGGTCTTTCAGCAGGTAATACCCCTTTTCGATGGGCGGCACAAAGGGTTCCTGTGTTTCGGGGTCATCAAGATAATTGCCGTACAGGAGCTGATTGACAGCTTCATCCGGTGGAAAAGCCTGCCATGTGCCGGCGTTTTCGATTTCTTCCAGCAAAGCATCGTCGGAAAACTGTATGATGGTACAGGTGGTGCCGTCCCCATGGAATCCGTGGTCGTCATAGGTGGAAACCAATTCCCCTGCGGAAAGGTCTATGCCGGTGCCGAAAGCGGCTTTTCGCACAGCCGCGCTTTCCTCCGTATTTACAGGGGTCTGGAAGGTGAATAGAGCCAAAAAAAGCACAGTGATAGCACGGAAAAACAGCATAAAAATCCCTCCATTTCTGCAAGCTTTTAGGTATCCAGTTTGTAGTAGTATAACGTCCGGTTGTCTGCGTCATATACGCTGAGGGTGAAGTTATAAGAAGAACGCTCCAGCAGGTTTGGATTTTCCTTTGCCTGACTGTGGCGGTCTTCCAGCAGATAATACCCCTTTTCAATGGGCGGAATCAGCGGTTCCTCTGGAGAATCTTTCCCTGTGACGCAGGGATAAATGGCGTATTCGTCTGTGTAGACACCGTAAAGGAGCGTTTTTACCGTTTCATCCGGCGGAAAAGGCTTCCAGAGATTGGGCTGCTGCTGAATGCGCTGGAGAAAGGCATCATCCTCAAAGGTGATGACCGTGCAGGATTTACCGTCCCCCTGAAAACCGCTGTGGGTATCAAAAGACGACACCACTTCGCCGCCGGAAAGGCTGGTATGCAGATCTCTGCCAATGACCGAAGTGGGCTGTAAGCTGTAGCTGAGGATGAGAATGCCGGCTGCGCAGGCAAAGAGCACCCCGTCCCGCAATGTATACCGCATAGGTTCACTTCCCTTCAGAAATTTCTGTTGGTTTCAAGTTTTCCATTTTTTCTTTCAGCTCTGCCACTTCTTTCTCCAAGGCGTCCATGCGTTTTTTCTGGGAAAAGATATGGCTCACAAAGCTGTGGATGCCAACGCCAGCAGAGGAGGCAGGATCAGAAGCATACCGCTCGTCAGCGGAATCATGAGAGCCAGTGCGAAAAATACCCCTGTACTCAGAAGAAACAGGAAAAAGCGAGAAGGAAAATCCATCATATCACCTCGTTTGATGTCTATATCGTTTGATGTCTTTTTTTCATCATAGCACAGAAGGCAGGGGATGTCTTTGCATTGGGCAAAAACATTTCTTACAATTCTCTTACTGCCCAGGACATTAGCTGCATTCTCATAAATCCATGTTGACTTCATACTTGTCATCAATGAATATGATATTTGCATCATACTTTTGGGCAAGGGCAAAAAACTTTGCGTTTTCTTCCAGCACATGTTCCATGGTGCACCAATCATCATCCTTACGCTTTTCGATGATGTTGGCATATGTTTTGATGTCCTGAAAATGATTGCGGATATAGTGTTCACTCATCACAAGGCAGTAATATCTAATGTGGGGAAGATATTCCTCTGTAAAATCCTTTTTCCAGTCAAAAGGGAGGTAGCTGCCTTCTATGATGAGATTTTGGTGATTTTCAATGGCAGTTTTCGCCATTTCCCGCAGGATGGGCCATAGATAATCTATCAGTTCCGCATCATCCTCCGGTGTCAGATGGGTATAACCACTGCGGATGAGTCCCATTTTCAAATGGTCTATGGAAAAATAGGGGTATTGATACTGTGCAAGGAGTTTTTGTGCAAGGGCAGTTTTTCCAGTGTGAGAGGCTCCTGTGATGAATACAATCATTTTGTTTTTCCCTTTCTGCAAATTTTTTATTTCACTTTATCATATATTTCCCCTTGGTTCAAATCCGCGGCAAAAGGGCACTTTTCTTGATTTTCTGCGGTTTTTGTGGTATATTATAAAATAACATGCCTATGGGCAGAAATAGCCCGTTTGTGTGTAGATAGTCATTTAAACACCCATCGGAGGAATGTAATATGGATATGAAACTGGAAATCGCAAAAAGCCTGTCCGCAGCCTGCGGCGTGGCAGCGGAAGAAATCGCGGCAGCCATCGAAGTGCCTGCCAATACAGACATGGGGGATTTTGCATACCCTTGCTTTAAACTGGCAAAGGTACTGCGCAAAGCGCCTCCCCTCATTGCACAGGAAATCGGTGAAAAACTGGAAAAACCCGATTTCATTGCTGATGTAAAAATCGTTGGCGCATATATCAACTTCTTTATGGACAAGCATTTCTATACCAAAAAGGTACTGGAAACTGTCCTGACAGAAAAAGAAAACTACGGCAAAAGCGACATGGGCGCAGGTAAGACCATCGTTATCGACTACTCCTCTCCCAACATCGCAAAGCCTTTCCATGTAGGCCACCTGCGTTCTACCGTTATCGGCAACGCACTGTATCAGATTCACAGCCAGCTGGGCTACAAATGCGTAGGCGTTAACCATCTGGGCGACTGGGGCACACAGTTCGGTAAACTCATTGTTGCTTACAAAAAATGGGGCAGCAAAGAAGCCGTGGAAGAAAAAGGCATTCAGGAACTGATGCGCATTTATGTAAAATTCCATGATGAAGCGGAAAAAGCGCCTGAACTGGATGACGAAGCACGTCTGTGGTTCGTAAAAATGCAGGACGGCGACGACGAAGCCCTGACACTGTGGAAATGGTTCTACGATATCAGTATCAAAGAATTTGAACGTGTTTACGATATGCTGGGCGTTAAATTCGACGCATACACCGGCGAAAGCTTCTACAACGACAAAATGGCAGCCGTTGTGGACGAACTGAAAGAAAAAGGTCTGCTGGAAGAAAGCGAAGGGGCAATGATTGTCAATCTGGAAGACAAGAACATGCCTCCTTGCCTGATTATCCGTAAAGACGGCGGCACACTCTACGCAACTCGTGACATCACAGCTGCCCTGTACCGCAAGAAAACATACGATTTCGACAAATGCATTTACCTGACAGCACTGGACCAGAACCTGCACTTTGCACAGTGGTTCGAAGTGATCCATAAAATGGGCTATGACTGGTACAAAGACCTGATCCATGTACCTTTCGGTCTGGTAAGTCTGGACAGCGGCAAACTTTCCACTCGTCACGGCAACGTGGTATTGATGGAAGACCTGCTCCATCAGGCAATTGCCGAAACAAAGAAAATCATCGAAGAAAAGAATCCTTCTCTGCCTGATAAAGAAGAAGTTGCGAAAAAAGTTGGTATCGGCGCCGTTATCTTCAACGACCTGTACAACACACGTATCAAAGATGTTGTGTTCTCTTGGGAACGTATGCTGAACTTCGACGGCGAAACAGGTCCTTACGTACAGTATACCCATGCGCGTGCATGCAGCATCCTGAAAAAAGCACCTGATTTCACAGCAGAAAACATCGATTTCAGCAAACTGGATGACGAAGCATCCCTGAATGTCTGCAAACTGCTGGAAGCATTCCCTTCCAAGATTGTGGACGCAGCAGCAAAACTGGAACCCTATGTACTGACAAGACATCTGGTTGCTATTTCTCAGGCATTCAATAAGTTCTACCATGACAACCCCATCCTCAACAGCGAAGCAGAAGTGCGTCAGGCACGTCTGGCAGTGGTTGTGGCAGTGAAAACCGTTCTGGCAGCAGGTCTTGCGCTGCTGGGCATTGACGCTCCAGAACAGATGTAAGAAAAAAGGGGGCTGGGCGTTCTATGAAAAAGGTGAAACTGTTTTATAACCCGTTTTCCGGCAACAAAACTTTCAAATTTGACTTGGATGTCTGTATTGGCGTTTTCCAGTCTGCAGGCTATGAGGTGCATCCCTTCCGCACCATGCAGCCCGGGGACATCGAAACCCATGTGGCACAGATGGATAAAGATTATGATATTGTGGTGGCTTCCGGCGGCGACGGCACTGTGAATATCGTCCTCAACGCCCTGATGCACAACAATTTGAAGATTCCTCTGGGCATCATCCCTTCCGGCACAGCCAATGACTTTGCCACTTATCTGGGACTGAAGACAGGGGACTCCGAAGGGGCATGCCGTGTCATGACGGAAACCTCTCCCCGTAACGTGGATATCGGTCTGGTCAATGGGGAAACTTATTTCATCAATGTCTGCGCAGGGGGACTCTTGACCAATGTTTCCCAGACGGTAGACAAAGATGTGAAAAACGCTTTGGGAAATCTGTCTTATTATCTGAAAGGTATGGAACAGATTCCAAATTTCCACAAAATTCCCTTCCGTATCACCACATCTGATGAGGTGCTGGAAGAAGATTTGTATCTGTATATGATTATGAATAGCGCTGGCACTGGTAGTTTTACCAAGCTGTCACCGGAAGCATCCATTTCAGATGGCAAATTTGAATTCATTGGCATTCGGGCAAAATCCATACTGGAAATCCCTTCTGTGTTCCTGAAGATGCTCACAGGGGAACACATCAAAGATGAAAAGTCCATTCTGTATCGTCGGGACCATTATTTCAAGATTGAATGTCTGGACCCGGATTTTCAGATTATGGAATCCACAGTGGATGGAGAAATGGGACCCAAGATGCCCTTCACATTGGAGGTATTGCCCAAGGCTTACCCCATTTTTGGCAATTTTGAGAAAAAGAAACATGTTTCACGTGAAACACCATTGGCAAAGCTCAACGCTGTGGTGAAAAACGGCAAATAATAGCATGTCGTCAAAACCTCATTTCATGCAAGGTTTTGACGAATAGACAGAAGTGCAAGCCAGAAATTCTTTCGGGAGTTTCTGGCTTTTTTATGTTTCACGTGAAACACCATAGGTTTGTTTGATACCCATAGGTTTGTTTGATACCCATGTTTCACGTGAAACATAAATTCACCGTCAAAATTGCCGAAGATTGCCCATTTTTCAAAAGAAATGTTTTTTTGCAACCTGCCATTTTTCTTTTCACCATAAAAAAATTGTGCTATAATACCCCATAGAAGATCGACAGAAAGGCGGGAAAACCACATGGGAAAAGTCAGAGTTATTGCAATCACCAACCAGAAAGGCGGTGTGGGAAAGACCACCACTGCCATCAATCTGTCTGCCTGCCTTGCTGCTGCGGGCAAAAAAGTGCTGACCATCGACGCGGATCAGCAGGGCAACACCACCAGCGGTTTGGGGCTGGACAAAAACGGTGTGCCCTTGACCATTTATGATGTGTTTCTGGAACAGGCAACCATTGCCGAAGTGAAACAGCCCACATGCGTAGAGGGCTTGGAAGTGCTTCCGGCAAATATCAGCCTGACAGGAGCAGAAATTGAACTCATCGGCAAAGACGACAGAGAGTATATTTTAAAGGAAGCTTTGGACAAAGTGAAAGACGATTACGATTTCGTCATCATCGACTGTCCGCCTTCTTTGAACCTCATCACCATCAACGCATTGACAGCGGCGGATACGGTGCTGGTTCCCATCCAGTGTGAATATTTTGCGCTGGAAGGTCTGGAACAGCTCCTCCACGCGGTCAATCTGGTGCGGAAACGTCTGAACCGTCATTTGGAAATCGAAGGCATCGTCTTTACCATGTATGATGCCCGCACAAATCTTTCTTTGCAGGTGGTGGAAGAAGTCAAACGGAGTCTGGGCGAAAATGTTTATCGCAGCATCATTCCTCGTAATGTCCGTTTGGGCGAAGCCCCCAGCCATGGTCTGCCCATTCATCTCTACGACCCCAAATCCAAAGGGGCAGAAAGCTATGGTCTGCTGGCAGAAGAAGTCATGGAAAAGGAGTGGGACTAAATGGCGACGAAAAAGGGACTGGGTGCCAAGGGACTTGGCATTGAAGCCTTGATCCATAATAAAATGGAAGATTTTGAAAGCGACGGCGGCGGTGTGCTGGAACTGGATTTGAATAAAATCGAACCCAACCGCAAACAGCCCCGAAAGCATTTCGATGAAACAGCTTTGGAAGAACTGGCAACTTCTTTGAAAAACTACGGCATGATTCAGCCTGTGGTGGTAAAGAAAAATAAAGAGGGCTATTATGAACTCATTGCCGGGGAACGTCGTTGGCGTGCGGCAAAAATCGCAGGTCTGACCAAAATCCCTGCCATCATCAAAAAATGGGAAGAAGGGGAAGCCTTTGAGGCGGCTCTGGTGGAAAACCTCCAGCGTGAAGACCTGAATCCAATGGAAGAAGCCCAGAGTTATCAGCGTTTGCAGGAAGAATTTGGTTTGAGTCAGGAACAGATTGCCGATAAAGTCGGCAAGAGCCGTCCTGCCGTTGCCAATGCTCTGCGTCTGCTGCAATTGGACGAACGTGTCCGCAATTTTGTGGTGGAAAATAAGCTGACCGCCGGACATGCCCGTGCGCTGCTGCCCCTCACCGATGGAGAAGCCCAGTTTGAAGTGGCAGAACACATCATCGAGGAAGGCTTGAGCGTGCGTGCCGTGGAAGCCATGGTAAAAACGATGCTGGAAACAGCAGAAACACCTGCGGCGGAAGAAGAAGCGCCTAAAAAGGCGCAAAGCCCTGTCCTGCGTCAGATTGAGGACGAATTAAAGGGAATTTTTGCCACAAAGGTAAAAGTCACCCAGAAGAAAAATAAGGGCAAAATAGAAATTGAGTATTATTCCGACGAAGACTTGGATCGTCTGTTGGTACTGATGAAAAAACTGGAAACAGAAAGGTAATGAGGCAAGATGACAGCACTGACAGCATTGGCGCAGAAATACGCGCTGCTTTTGTTTGGACTGCTGGGGCTTGCGGTGGTGATTCTGTTCATTCTGTGTATCATCCTGTTTGTGAAAATCAATCGGGAGAAAAAACGGTATGACATTTTTATGGGAACCAGCCGCCGACCACCCCATAACTTGGAAATGAAAATTCAGGAATATTTCGATACTGCAAAAGGCATCGAAGAAAAATATGATAAACTGCTGGATATGGTAACAGATATGGATAAAACCGATAAATCCAAGATCCAGAAAGTAGGACTTATCCGTTATAATCCCTTCGAGGAAATGGGCGGTAACCTTTGCTTCGCTCTGGCACTGCTGGATGGGGAAGATAACGGCGTTGTCCTCAACGGTATCCATAGCCGTACCGGTTCCTTTACTTATGCCAAACCCATTGAAATGGGCGTCAGCATTTATATGCTGTCTGATGAGGAAAAACAGGCAGTGAAAATGGCACAGGAACAGTCCTATAAACCGGAACATGAAAAAGTGGTGAAAGTCAAATTCAAACCCTTCTTCAAACGCCGCTATGCACCTATGGATGACCAGCTCACACTGGAACAGGTAGAAACACCCAAGGAAAAAATCCAGTCCATTGGTGATGTAACTTCGGCAGAACAGGAACAGATTCAACAGGAAGAAACATTGGCAGGGCAGATCGCTGCCGCTGAAGATTTTTCTCCTGAGGATGCCGAAAAAATGCTGGCAGAAATCCAGCAGGAAACTTTGGACTTCTTTGAAGACGATGAACCAGAAGAAATGGATGAAATGGACGATTTTGAAGAATCCGAAGAAAAAGAAAAACATCAGGCAGAATGAGATTTGCCGTGGGAAACCACGGCATGAGGGTGTCGAAAAAGTCGACACCCTTCGTCAAAATCAGGATTTTGACGAGGTTACTAGATGTATAAACAGTATGGTCAAGCACTTTGCTTTGCAAAGTCAGCTTCGCTGCCCCCGTTTCTTCGGGGTGCAGAGTATCCATCGGCATAAAAATGCCTTGAAACGTGCTGTTTTCCTCGTCGGAAGTGAATTCCGACTGCGGGTTCCATTTGGGACACGCTTCGTTTCCCAAGCCCTTCCGCGGTTCTACAAATGTGTAAAATCCGGTTTTTTGATAGTCTGTTGCCGTGGGAAACCACGGCATTTTTTATCAGACCTGTGTATAACTCTGTGGAAATGTGTATAAAATCAGCAAAAATCTGTGGATAAACCTGTGTATACAAAAAGTTATCCACAGGTTGTGTGACAAATGAAACGATAACAAAAGATTATGTCAACATACGAATGGAAAGAAAGAGAGGTGTTTCCCATGGCTTATCGCATGGTTTTCTCCGATATGGACGGCACACTTTTGAAAAGTGCGTCAGAACTTTCGGAAAAAAATATAGAAATGGTTGGAAAAGCAGTGGATCAGGGTGTGGAATTTGTCATCTGTACTGGCCGCGGCGTTTATGGTGTGGAACGGTTTCTGGAAAAATTGCATCTCTTGGGTCGTCCAGGTTATGTCATCTGCCAGAACGGCGCTGCTGTGTATAACTTGGAGAATATGGAAATGGTGCTGAAACATTCTTTTTCTTCTGACGACCTGCGCCCTGTGGTGGAAGCAGCAAGAGCAGAAGGGGTGGAAGTCTATCTCTATGACGACCGTACCTTTTTGGCGGAAAAAGTGACCCCGCAGGTAGAAGCATATTGCCGTGTTATGCATGCAGATATGCGGATTCTGCCCGATGGACTGGAATATGAAGGATATTTCACCAAATGCCTCCTCAGTGGTTCTTATGAACAGCTGGATGCAGTGCGGAAACGGGTGGAACCCATCATCGCGGGAAAACTGAATCATTTCTTCTCTGGTCCCCAGTATCTGGAATTTGTCAAAACTGGTGTCAGCAAGGGCGAAGCTCTGCGGGAAACAGCAGAAAAAGCCGGTGTACCTCTGGCGGAAGTCATTGCCATTGGGGATAGCGAAAATGACTTGTCCATGATTCAGGCAGCAGGTCTGGGCGTGGCTGTGGCAAATGCCCAGGAACACGTGAAGGCAGCAGCAGATTATGTGACAGAAACTACCTGCGAACAGGATGCTGTGGCAGATGTGCTTCAGCGGTTTGTGTTGGGCGAACAATAAGGAAACAAATATAGCTGGAAACCTTGTGAAAGGGTTCCAGCTATTCCATTTTGAATGGGGTTTTCATAAGAAATATTTTATTTAAGAAGAGCTTGTTTTTCTGGCTTTTTTCATTGGTTACATTTGGAGGTGTTTGGCATGATAGCAGTGGTTTGTATATTGATATTGGCAGCGCTGTTTTTCATCATCAGCGGTTTTTTGTATGGTGGAAAAGGTAGTTGGCTCATTGCGGGATTTGGTACATCTTCCAGAGAAGAACGGGCAAAATATGATGAAAAGAAAGTGTGCCGGGCAATGGGTGTTTTCTGTACCATCTGCGGCGTGATGCTTTGTCTGCTGGCATATCTGGGCAGTCAGGTGGAACTGGGGCAAATGGCGGAAGCGCAGCTCCTGCCCTTTGGCATCGTCTTTCTTGTGGTGCTTTTGGCAGCATTGGCAGGTGTTGCCCGTTATATCCGTAAGGCAGGGCGGAAATAACCTTGTTTTTGGGCATAAAAAAACCCGGCGATCGGGGAATCGTCGGGCGTCGGACGTGATAAACGTCCGGGGGCATAGTTTATGTACAGGAAAAGGGGCCTCCTTGTACGGTACTATCATACCGCAATCGGGCAAAAGAATCTATAAGAAACACATTAGAATTTCATTAAAAAAACAAATGTATTTTTTTTGTAGTTCCCGAAAAAAATACTTGCCTTTTTGTCTTTGTGTGCTATAATATTCTTCAACAAGGCGTGAAACGGCTGTATTTCAGCTGTTCAGAAGAAAGCTAAGCTGTGGAAATTCCCCCAGAGAGCCGGCGTTTGGTGCGAGCCGGCGGAAGGAAAACAGCCCTCCACTTTCGGAGCTGTCGGTGAAAGCCGAAAGGGTAAGCCCTTTATCGCTGTTCAAGTGGTTCGGAAATATTTTTTTCGGGCAATGCGGGTGGCAACGCGGGAGTAACTCTCGTCCCTCTTTTTGGGATCGGGGGTTTTTTTATTTGCCAAAAAAACCCCGTATCCTCGACATTCGTATATATTTACAAACCGAAAGGAGACAAAAAAATGTTAGACATCAAATTTGTAAGAGAAAACCCTGAAATCGTTAAGGAAAATATCCGTAAGAAATTCCAGGACAGCAAACTGCCTCTGGTAGACGAAGTCATCGAACTGGATCAGGAAAACAGAACCATCAAACAGGAAGTAGAAGCTCTGCGTGCACAGAGAAATAAACTGTCCAAACAGATCGGCGGCCTCATGGCAAAAGGCGAAAAAGAAGAAGCTGAAAAAGTAAAAGCACAGATCGCTGCTGACGCAGAACGCGTTGACGAACTGACAGCAAAAGAAAAAGACGTAGAAGAACGCATCAAAAAAATCATGATGACCATTCCTAACATCATCGATCCTTCCGTTCCCATCGGTAAAGACGACAGCGAAAACGTGGAAGTAGAAAGATTTGGCGAACCCGTTGTTCCTGATTTCGAAATCCCTTACCACACAGATATTATGGAAAGCTTCGGCGGCATCGACCTGGACAGCGCAAGAAAAGTAGCTGGTAACGGTTTCTACTACCTGATGGGCGATATCGCAAGACTGCACTCCGCAGTTCTGGCTTATGCAAGAGATTTCATGATCGGCAGAGGCTTCAAATACTGCATCCCTCCTTTCATGATCCGCAGCAACGTTGTAACAGGCGTTATGAGCTTTGCAGAAATGGACGCGATGATGTATAAGATCGAAGGCGAAGACCTGTACCTGATCGGTACCAGCGAACACTCCATGATCGGTAAATTCATCGACACCATGAACAAAGAAGAAGACCTGCCTCAGACACTGACCAGCTATTCTCCTTGCTTCCGTAAAGAAAAAGGTGCACACGGTATCGAAGAAAGAGGCGTTTACCGTATCCACCAGTTCGAAAAACAGGAAATGATCGTTGTATGTAAACCCGAAGAAAGCCCTATGTGGTTCGATAAACTGTGGCAGAACACTGTAGACCTGTTCCGTTCCATGGATATCCCCGTAAGAACACTGGAATGCTGCTCCGGCGACCTGGCAGACCTGAAAGTAAAATCCGTTGACGTAGAAGCTTGGTCTCCTAGACAGAAAAAATACTTCGAAGTTGGTAGCTGCTCCAACCTGAGCGATGCACAGGCAAGAAGACTGGGTATCCGCGTGGTTGCAAAAGACGGCAGAAAATACTTCGCGCATACACTGAACAACACTGTTGCAGCGCCTCCTAGAATGCTGATCGCGTTCCTGGAAAACAACCTGCAGGCAGATGGCAGCGTAAGAATCCCCGAAGTACTGCGTCCTTACATGGGCGGTCTCGAGAAGATCGAGCCGGTCGCGTAACTTGGCTGCATAGGGGATATGCAAGGGCGCTCCTTCGGGGGCGCCCTATTTCGTGCGCAGGTCCATACCATGCCGTGCGGACAGCTCAATAGAAAACACACGAACAACTGTTCTGTATACAGCCATCTACCTGCTATGCTTTTGCTAAATAAGAGCGAGAGAAAGGGGACGCGATGGAGCTGTTTGATGATCGGGTGGTTTTGTTTGAGAGCGACGAGGGCGGGGAGTATCTGCTTGTAACGTGTGAGCCGTCTGGCATGGGTGGCCTGGTGGTTCGACAGACGAGCGAGGGTCCGTTGACCCAATGGTGCTTTGAGGAGTCGCCGCATGTGGTCGAGACCTTTGTGACGCATGAGGGACTTGTGGCCCTGGAGCATTTCTATGGGGTCCGGACATCTAACCAGGCTGCGCGCATGCTGAGCATCTCGTTTGCCGATTATGATTGTGCCCAGCGGGTGAGATCGCTCCTGAGGGAACTTGATGCTAAGTTTGACGTGATCGAAAAGCCAATCGATCGTACGGGGAACGGTGGTATATGCGGAGCAGCGTGACAAAACTGCGTTCCACAAAAAAGTTTGAGATTGTGCTTGACTCCAATAAGCTAAAGTGGTTTTATATGTCTTGCGCTGCGGCGTTACCTCAGCTGGATAGAGGGTCTGACTACGAATCAGAACGTCATAGGTTCGAATCCTATACGCCGCACCAATTGACTTTAAAGCTCCCGGCAACGGGGGCTTTTCTTTTACGTAAACACCGCACAGTTCGTAAACCTCA
>OGXZ01000111.1_pt1 | contig 43218 bp, 38 predicted proteins | sample 1576431 | NCBI WGS metagenome assembly OGXZ01 (sample SAMEA3541590, study PRJEB24748) | human gut metagenome | biome: human gut; feature: human-associated habitat; material: faeces | place: China | collected 2012
GCGAATTAAAAACAGACAAAAGACGCCTTATAAAAAACAAAAGACTGCAAGCAGTAATTAAAAAATACAATAAACGGCCTAATGACCGATTTGGGATAAATGAATACAGCGTCAGTTCTTTGCTGCCTGCTTCTTGTTTATGATCCTTGTCATCACCATATTTATGGCGATGAAGAGGATAATGTCGATAAGCACGATCAGCGAGATGCATACGTATGGAATCATTGCCAGATTGATGATGATGTATGCCAGCTGCAGTGAGAGTATCGAAACGAGAGTCTGATGCTGGTTCAGACCGATGGCAAGGAACTTGTGGTGTATGTGTCTCTTGTCAGGATTGAAAATCGGCGTATGGTGTTTCATTCTTACGATTATCACGCGAAACACGTCGAAGGTGGGCACTATCATCAGACTGTATGCAAAGGCGAGACACACTTTCTCGTATGGCATATCGCTGCAGAACAGCGTGATGTCGTATTTGCCGCATGGAATGAGGTCGGGACGGCTCATTGCAAATTTGATGGTGAAGAAGCTGAGCATGAAGCCGATGGTGAGGCTTCCCGAATCGCCCATGAAAATCTTCAGTCCCTTTTCTGGATTGCCGAAGATGTTGTAGTACATGTAGGCCAACAGGATTCCCATCAGTCCGGCGATGAGAATGCAGTAGATATACAGTTCTATGCAATAGAAACCATAGAGGAATCCTCCCAATGCTATGAATGCGAGTCCTGCTGCCAGTCCGTCGATGCCGTCGATGAGGTTCATGGCGTTGTCGATGAATGCTATGCAGAGCACCGTGAGAGGGAATCCCACGGCGAACGGGATCTCATAGATGCCGCAGAATCCGTATAGATTGTTGATATATAGGCCTGAGATTGGCAGCAGACTGGCTGCTATGATCTGGAACAAGAACTTTATCTTGGCCTGTACTCCCACGATGTCGTCAACTATGCCCACGGCATATATTATCAGCAGACTTATCATGCAGCTTGCCGTCCATTGGTTTATCACGATTTTCTGGTCGCCCGTGATGTTCTCGTAGGTGAGCAGCATTATGATTGCTGCAAGCAGCATGCTTGGCAGGAAGGAAATTCCGCCGAGTCGGGGGATTGCCGCATGGTGGACCTTACGTTCGTCGGGAATGTCGTAGAGCTTGTTCCTTCTGCAGAAGTTCAGAATGAATGGTATGAAGCAGAAGCCCGTGAGCATGCTTATGAGAAATGTGCCTATCAGCAGTAATGATATCGTGTTCATCGTTATATTTAAGTCTGTATTTATCCTGTGACGCGCTTGGCAGGCAGCGAAAACCACACTATGGCGAGCGTCAATTTTTAGTATTATAACACTGAAATTCGGTTAATATTGTATAAGTAATGTCTTTTTTCTGTACTTTGTGTTACAAATCCAATAACAGAACGTCGAAAAGATATGCACCTCAGGGTGTATTGGTATTGTAAATTACAGAATAACAACATTTTCAGAAATATTATGGATATGAAACCATTATTGCCGGCTATACTTTTTGCCGTCTCTCTCGATGCTGCTTTTGCGTCAGGCGTCAGAGACGATGAAACAAAAGTTGGCTCCGGACAGGTATATGCATCAGCTGTCGCCATTTCAGACTTGATGGAAAACGGCAACATAGTGAGGTTGAGTCAGGTGGGTGCCAAGGCTATGCCGGCAGACATCGCTCCGCTGGGCAAGCTGCCGTTCAAGATGAAACAGGTAAAACGGCCAGTGTTCAAGTCAAACCGTCTGATAATCAGCGATGGCGACAAGGATTCAGCGGGCAAGGTGACCAAGGCTTTGAATGCCAAGATTGCTGAACTGTCGGCAATGGGCGGCGGACGACTCATCGTGCCTGAAGGCAGATGGCTGACGGGTAGGGTAGAGCTGCAGAGCAACGTGGAACTTTATCTTGCCGAAGGTGCTCGTCTGGAGTTTTCGGCATCGATAGCCGATTATCAGCCAGCAGTATTCACCCGCCATGAGGGTATAGAAGTTATGGGAGCAGGAGCTTTCATCTATGCCAACGGAGCGAAGAACATCGCTCTGACAGGACATGGCGTGGTGTCCGGTCCGCCGATGGACGTGGAGATGAGGACTCTGCGCAACGGCAACAGTGTGGTGGAGAAAGATGTGGACTATCGGCTGCCTGTGGCAGAGAGACTCTGCGACGGACTCGGCGGCCGCACCTTTTACCGTCCGAAGTCGTTTGCGCCAATCAACTGCAAGAATGTGCTCGTAGAGGGAGTCACCTTTGAACGCAGCGTGTTGTGGAACATCAATCCCATATATTGCGATAATGTCATAATACGCGGTGTCACTGTGAATTCCGTGGGAGTTCCAAGTGGCGACGGCATCGACATCTCGTCGTGTAAGAACGTGCTGATAGAGTATTCCACTCTCAGTTGCGGCGACGACTGCTTCACACTGAAGAGCGGAAGGGCAGAAGACGGCTTGAGAGTGGGCAGACCTACAGAGAACGTCGTCATCAGATATTGTCTTGCCGAGAAGGGACATGGCGGCATAACCTGTGGCAGCGAGACGGCGGCAGGAATAAAGAATGTGTTTCTGCATCATTGTGTGTTCAACGGCACACGCACAGGCTTTAGATTCAAAACGAGACGCAATCGAGGCGGTGGAATATGGGACATCGCCTACGACAATGTGCGGCTCATAGACGTGGCAGAAGCATTCACATGGGACCTCCTCGGTTCGCGCATGTATATGGGGGAATTGGCACAACGCAATCCGCCTCTTTCCGTCACTGCGCTCACTCCAGTGGTGAAAGACATCACGATAAGGAATTTCATCATCGAGTCTGCCGACCGCATGATGAGTATGAACACCATACCCGAAGTGCCCACAACGGGAGTGCTGCTGGAGAATGGAGTGGTGAGGACCAACCGCATCTTCAAGACGCTCAACGACGTCGGTTCGTTGACGCTGAGAAACATCACCATACAGGCTACCGACAACAACATCAATATCGACAACAGTCGTGGCATAACCTTTGACAACGTTACATTCTACGTGCCAGGCGATTCGCTGAGATACAACATCAAAGGCGGCAAGGCAGAGAAGCCTGTATTGAAATGAAACAGATAGAAACCAATAACGTTTGAGCAATGAGAAAAATATCATCAGTAATGTTGCTTCTGTTGTTCTGTATGGCAGTGTCAGCCGGTGGTTACGACATGGCGAAAAGGGATTCCATCCTCTCCGTCATTACAGGTGCACAGATGCCAAAGAAGAAAGTGAACATCTTGAAATACGGCGCTAAGGGCGACGGAAAGAAAGATTGTCTGCCTGCATTCAAAAAGGCTATGGCGCAGTCGAAGAAGAATGGCGGACTGCACATTGTGGTGCCTGCAGGCACATACTATTTGCAGGGACCTATACATTTTGAGAGCAATACCTGTCTGGAACTATCCGAAGGTGCCATATTGCGCTTTTCGCCAGATCCGCAGTTTTATCTCCCTATGGTGAAGACCAGTTGGGAGGGGACATTCCTTCAGAATTACTCTCCGTTCATATATGGCTATGGTCTGCATGACATATCCATTATCGGCAAGGGAACAATTGATGGCAATGCTTCAACCACCTTTGCCACATGGCGCAAAAAACAGAAACCAGCGCAGCAACTGTCGCGGAATATGAACCATAAGGAGACTCCCGTCCCTGAACGCAACTTCGGTGAAGGATCGTGGCTACGCCCGCAGCTGATACAGTTTTTCGGATGTACCAACATTACGCTTGCCGACTTCTTCGTCACCAATTCTCCGTTCTGGTGTATTCATCTGCTCAAGAGCGAGAACATCATATGCCGATCGCTGCGTTATGACGCCAAGCTTGTGAACAATGACGGTATAGACCCGGAGATGTCGCGAAATATACTTGTCGAAGACGTATCGTTCAATAATGGCGATGACAATGTGGCGATAAAGAGCGGACGCGACAATGACGGATGGGCGGCGGCTTCTCCGTCAGAGAACATTATTATCCGCCACTGCCGTTTCAAGGGATTGCATGCTGTGGTGATAGGCAGCGAGATGTCGGCAGGAGTGAGAAACGTATTTGTGGAAGACTGCACCTATGCCGGATATTGCAAACGCGGCATCTTCGTGAAGACAAATCCCAACCGCGGCGGATTTGTGGAAGGGCTTTATGTCAGGAACTGTGAATTCGGTGAGGTGGAAGACCTTTTCTATGTCACGAGCATGTATGCCGGTGAGGGAATGGACGATACCCACTTCTCTGTTGTCAGAAACATCTTCGTTGACGGACTTCGATGCGACAAGGCTCGCATTGGAGGCATTATATTGCAGGGTACAGAGGCAAAGCCGATATCAGATGTCGTGTTTCGGAATGTGGATATAAAGGAAGTGAAAAACGCCCTCAGCATGGATAATACAGAGGGCGTTATGTTCGCGGGCTGTCATCTGGGCGGAAAGGCAGGAGTGCCCACACAGGTGACGGCAAAAGACAAGATTTTCAATTAGAAGTCTGTCAGTTTCGTCAGAATCTGAACTGCAGCTGGACGTCTGCCATATTATAGTTGTGCTTGTTCAGTGTGCGGTCGTTTACGAAAACATATTCGGCGGTGACTCCAATGTTCTTAGAGAACTTGTAGTCGGCGCCGATTTCATACATAGTCTTCGACTTGTCCCATTCACCGTTGCGGCGATACATGTTGTAGCGAGCCTTAACGTGGGCTTTCTTCTTATTGATAGGAGCGATGGCGAGGGCATACAGACCGTCGGCTTTGCTGCCATAGCCGTTGAGCGTAAGGTCTGCGTTCTTCTCGTTGTCGGAAGTCTTGAAACCTTCACCCGTGCTGTGGATATATTCAGAACGGAAAGTCCAGTCGCTCTTCGTCACGTATTCCGCACTCACGGCATATCGGTGTTGCGGCAGGCTTTTTGTCACGCTGTGTTTCTGTCCCGCCTCATCGGTATAGCTCCATTTGCGGGCATAAGAACCCTCCAGGCCGAACACTCCTATGCGCATTCCCTCTACAGGCATCACCCACACGCCGCCAGCCACTGTTTTCTGCTGGTCAACGTCCTTGCGGTTTATTCCCTGGCCGTTGAACACTCCTGCCTGATAGTGGAACAGAGGTCTGCCTTTGCCGACATTCAGGAAATCACCCTGCAACTGTATACCGATGTCGCGGCCGTTGCTCGACTGCTGTCCTGACCGGTCGGAGAATCCAGACAGGCAGCTCACATTCTGGCTGTAGCTCATAAAGCCCTGGTCGATAGGGTGCATGGGGTTCTCAAAGGTGAATGGCAATTTGAACTGTCCTGCCTTTACTCTCAGGAATGGATATTTCTGCCATTCTGCAAATAGGTCGACGAGGCGTGGCGATGTGCCGTTGTTCGTCGTGTTGCCATTTATCTGCATCTGGGCCTTCCAGTAGAAGTCACCTTTCAACCGCCCGTCAAGCGACACTCTCACCAGGCGCAGGTCAAAAGTGTTCGACTTGTTGCCCTGTTGGCCGGAGTATTGGTATTCCACGAGACCGTAGCCCGACAGTTTGATGTTACTGAACCATGGCGTTTGTTTCGTTTCTTGAGCAAACGTCGTTGCCGCCATCATAAGGGCGGCTGCCAAAGTAAGTTTTCTCATATCTTATTTTATCTTGTGTTTTTTTCTGGGTATTTCTGTTATGTATGGCCATGTTGATCTTGCCATATTTCTGCCTTTCCTGGATAGTCAAATACCAACATTATGTCACTACAAGTGCGCAAAGGTACTTCATTTTCTCTTACTGACCAAGGTTTGTCGTCTGAATTGGTTCTTTGTAAATACACTTTGTCAATCATTCTGTGTCGTCATGACGTATGTTCAGGAATATGAAATAGCATAACCCAAAACGGTCATTAGGACGTTTACTTTATTTTTTTATGACTGCTTGCAGTCTTTTGCTTTTTATAAAGCGTCTTTTGTCAGTTTTTAATTCGCAATAGCTCGCTATTACTCATTAAAAGCCAAACAAAATCCACTCTTCTAAAAAAACAAAATCCAAGCAAGCCCTAATGGCCGATTTGGGATAAAGACGTCGCTTTGTGATGGTTTTGTTTTCTTTTTTTTCTTTCTAAAAAGATGAGCCGGAGTGATGATGGTCCTTTGATTTCCATCATCACTCCGACTCATTGTCGTTTGTTATTCAGTTCCGTATAGAAGTGTATAGACTTTTTATGCAAGAATTGCATCTGCAAGTGCTTCGAGGGCAGGGATGTCACCCTCTTTCATCACGCCGCGCAGTGTTACAAGGTCGCCCTTTATCGTGATGTTTTTCATCTCTTCAAGCATCTGCTTCATCACTCTGCCTGCACTCGGTGCCCAGCTGCCGTTCTCGATAATGGAAACCTCGCGCTTCTGCCAAGCCTTGATTTTGAGATGATGCAGGAAGTCGAACATCGGAGGGAAGAGACCGGCGTCGTAGCTTGATGCTGCGAGTATCACCTTGCCATATTTGAATGCGTCTTCGATGGCTTCAGCAAGGTCGTCGCGGCATAGATCGGTGATAGCCACCTTCTTGCAGCCCTTAGCCCGCAGTATGTCGGCGAGTTTCTCAGCTGCCGCTTTTGTGCATCCGTGTATTGAGGCGTGAGCGATAAGAACACCTTCTGCTTCCACTCCATAACTGCTCCATATGGTGTAGAGACGCAGTGCCTCCTGCATCTTCTCACCGCTGAGAAATGGTCCGTGTAGTGGCAGAATCATATTTATGTCGAGCTGCGATGCTTTCTTGAGCAGTGTGGAAACAGGACCTCCGTATTTTCCGCAGATATTGAAGTAGTAGCGGCGTGCCTCACAAGCCCAGTCGTCCGGGTCGGCATTCATGACACCGAATTTGCCGAATCCATCGGCAGCGAACAATACCTTGTCGAGAGCATCATATGTCACCATCACTTCAGGCCAGTGTACCATCGGTGCCATAACGAAATGCAATGTGTGTTTGCCAAGTTCAAGAGTGTCGCCTTCTTTGACGGCGATTACGCAGTCGTCCACATTCAGTTCCGGGAAGAAAAGCGGAATCATGGTCTTTGCTTTTGCTGAGCATACGATCTTTATTTCAGGGTACATCGCCTTCACCTCAGCTATGCCGCTAGCATGGTCTGGTTCGAGATGCTGCACTACGAGATAGTCTGGTTTGCGACCGTCGAGGCCTTCTGTCAGGTTCTTTTTCCATTCCTCCATAGTGCGCTTGTCAGAGGTGTCCATGATAGCCACTTTCTCATCCATGATGAGGAAAGAGTTGTAGCACATGCCCTCTGGTACGTTATACTGCGACTCAAAGAGTCGAATGTCGGCATCATCGCAACCGATATAATAAATGGTGTCTGTAACTTTTTTCATGTTTATATTATTATTGTTTTTATTTCTATAAGGTGGATAATATTCTTTTTGCCTCTTCTGCAGACAATCCTGTAGCGACGGTAATCATGTTTATATCTGCTCCTATGGCCTTCAGTCGCTTTACTGTTTCGATTTTTTCTTTCTCTATACCTTCCGCACGTCCTTCCGCACGTCCTTCCGCACGTCCTTCCGCACGTCCTTCCGCCAATCCGTCTTGCTTGGCACCTTCAAGAACGGATAATGTGTCACGATATTTCCTGAGACCAACATCATATTTCATTCGCTCCTGTCTCGAAAGGGAGGCGACGTCAGCAATCTGTTCCAGTCTCTTGAAAACCGAACTTTTGGCTGCCCAAGGTAATCTTGTCAATGTCTCCATATTCTTCAGTACATATATCCATTTGTCAAAATCTGTATCACACTCGTCGGCTTCCATGGTGAATAAAGGGAGCTGCATGAAAGTCATCCTCATCTTATCTGAGAATAGCTTGTTGTTTCCCTTGTCTGCCAATCCTATATCCGACCGGAACTTCTTGTCAAAGTCCATCGGGCAAAAATTCAGAAAGGCTACAAGATACACCGCATCGATGTTGTATTTCCAGTCTGTTCCCCTTTCTCCTTGTCTTGCTATGGCTTCACATACATAATAGATGCTCCGGTTCTTGAAATAAGGCTGTGACTTGTTTTGCATTTCCACGATGATGTTTTCTCCTTTTTCCGTTTGGCAGTATATGTCGTATATAAGCGAACGGTCGTCTTCGAAGAGGGCTGGTTGTTCTTTATCGAGGAATGTAATGTTTGTTATGCGTTCTTCGCCGAGCAGCAGACTGTTGAGAAAATCAATAATCAGCGGCTTGGATATCTCTTGTCCGAAAATCCTTTTGAATCCTATGTCTGTAAAAGGGTTGATGAATTTTGCCATAATGAGACATTTAATGAAGTTTATTTGCAAAGATAATGCTTTTTATTAAATCTGCAATTACCTTTGCTCTTTTATGAAAGGAATTTGTTGTTTTTTGAATGTGGCGTATTGGTCATCCACATCCTTCGCTCTTCTGGTTCCATCTTTTCTATGGCATATCGTAGAGTGGTACGAGGCATTGTCTCGTGGTGCTCAGACAGAAATCCACGTAGCACTTCGATATTCCTTTTCCCCACTTCTCTTAACATCCATCCCGTAGCTTTGTGTATGAGGTCGTGTGGATGGTGGAGCAGTTTTTTTGCAATGCGCAAGGTGTCGCCAAACTGTCCTTCCCTTATCAGAGCTGCGGTAGAGACTATGGATATACGCTGTTCCCACAGGTTTGAACTTGCCGACAGCGTGTCGAGAATGTTGCGATCAGGCATCGTGCCGTCGGGTAGGGGATGGAGGAGAAACGTTCCGATGATATAGCTGCAAGATAGGTCAACAAGGTCCCAATTGTTGGCTTGTATGGCATGGAGCAGATAGAAATCGGCAATCTCTTTCCTGCGGTCAGGTTGACCAGTGCCGTTCCTTTTCGGTAATGCCGCCTTCATCTCTTCAACGAGCAGAAGGAATCCGCAGAGTCTAACCTCATGCCACTCTGAATAGAGCAACTTCTCTATTTCGCTTAGTGTCATGCTGAGTCGTGCCTCTTTCACAACGAGTCGTGTCTGCGGCACTTTCAGTCCGAGGAAGCTGTCTCCCTCTCCATATTCTCCTTTGCCGGTCTTGAAAAACCGTTGCAGAATCTCTCGTTGCTTTTCGTTCTCCATGCCGCGCATGGCTTCAATGATATCTTTGGCTGTAATCATGTTTCTTCCTTCTGTGTAAATAAAAAGAAGCCGCTGAAACTCAGCGACTTCTTGTAGTAGATAATGGAGTGGAGCTGGAGGGATTCGAACCCTCGTCCAAACAGGGAAACCATACGTTTTCTACATGCTTATCTTGGACTTCATTTTCGAGCTGTGGCAAGACCCAAGCCACCAACCGCAGCCTTATCCTCTAAAATCTCATTACGTTGGCGAGGCACAACGCAACTATTTCCGATTTAACCGCACCGCTTTACCAAAGAGCCTCGGAACAACGGCCTTTGAGCGATGTCTCGTCCTGCTACCTGGTAGCGGGATAAAGCCAGTAATCTACTGTACTTCGATTAGGCAGCGAGAGCGTAGTTGTTTTCGCCAGATAAATTGTTGACTGTCGAGATTAAGGAGCCGGCAGACTGCGCTCCGCATGCTTACGTACCATTCCTACCCGCTGTCAAATCCAGTCAACCCCTAAGTGTTGTACATTACTGAAATACAACGTTTTGTGTACTGAGAAATCCTTTTTGTGGACAATATGTGGACATAAATCCTTGATTATCATCCCCATTTCAAGCGATTTCTTTCTGCAAAGATATCGCAAATGCATGAAACCACAAAATAAAACAGCAATAATTTGCATGTGTGTGGACAACTTTTCATTGCGATTCTTTATGAAAGATGTCGGTAAGCGTATCCGCGATGCAGCATTGTACACGTTCATTTGTCATTATATACTTTAACGGGTCGGAAAAGTGTCATAGTATCATTTTCCGGCTTGTCAAAGAATCTAAAGTTCACTAACTCAATGAGTTGACTTGATGATACTTTTCTGGATTCTTTACAGAAAAGTATCATTGAAGTATCATCGAAGTGTCATCGGGGCATTAATGGCTTTTTATAGAAAAAGCTATGGATTTTCATCGAAACATCAATCGGTTTTTCTATCGAAAACCACTCAAATTCCACTCAAATTCCATCGACACGTCATCATGGATAAAGTGTTTTGCATATCCATTACGAGCGTATTCATTCTATTAAAGTTTTTGTTACTGTTTTTGCAGGAAACGTGCCCACTTGGGGCAAGCGGCGTGCCCCACTTGAGTAAGCAGCGTTCCCCTATTGGGCAAGCATCGTGCCCATTTTTGTGTCTTTTTGATTTGTTTTTCTGGAAGGCTTGTCGTTTCATTATCATACTCCAGTTAGGGATAAGTTTCCGAACTTTTAAGTTGAGTTCCCGAACTTACTGGCTTTGCGTGGATACCCTAAGAGATTTGCACCTAAATGATAATGCTGCTATGGGTGTATTTTTGAAGCTCCTTATAAGTAGTACAACATGTTTTTTACATTTTTACATTAATCTTTTTTGTATAAAGAAAATATTGTGTAACTTTGCAAAAAATAAAAAATGATGCTTATGTAACAAAAAGAATACGACATATTATAAAAAAGCGTTAGCTTTATATTCTTGCTTTCAGAAAATCGCCAAATTTGAATGAAGCAGCTAAGAGTAGAAGTTAATGCTCACGTCTGTGTACAGGCGTGGGCTTTTACTCGTATATAGCTGCAATGGTGTTTGGCGATACCTCTGAAAGTATAGACGAAGTTATTAGTCCACGTTTTTTTATTGTCTATACTTTAGTTCCGGGACTGGTGTAAGTGAGAAATTATTAACAATAAAACCTGTACAAAAATATATGAATAGCAAGAAAACTTTTATTACTGCCATATTTGTGGTAGCACTTCCGATGGCTGCATTGATTTCATGTAGCAGCGACAATGATGAACCAAATGGTGGCTCTGCCGATGAAGGACTTGACAACGAAGTTGTGCTCTCGATGTTGAAAGGAGACGAGGATAAGGCGACAATGCTTGACTGTATGTATATCGGAGAGGATAATAATTTTCAGTGTACTAATGAAGATAGAGAATTTGCTTTGGTGCCAAATGCAAAAAAGTTGGGTGATATAACCAATATACCAAAATCAGGATGGGCAGAAAAAGTTGCCGTCAGAAAAGGGTATGGATATGTTTTTTATAATTTTTATTCTGAGTTTTACAGAATATATGTGGAAGACGAAATGCGCGATACTGAAGGCAAACTGATCGGATATAATATAAGATACCAGCATCCTTTCTATGGAAAAGATATTGATATACAACTTCCCAAGGACGAACTTTCGTTTACCGACAAGGGTGGAAGTGAAGAGGTAAAATTCCTTGACAATGAACCGATATACTTCTCATGTGTATCTTCTGCCGGTTGGTGTAGAGTTACTCCAGCGTCGTCTTTTAGTAAGGGATTCTTGAAAAATGCCGTGGATGTCTATGTTAGTGCGTCCGATACTTTGGGATTGTCTACGGCAACGATAACTCTCACTACGGGATACGGCAAGAAAAAGGAAATAAAAGTAACTCGTGGAGCGGCAGAGCCGAGGATGATGTTATATGATGATTACTATGGCAAAAACGTGACATCTATGAACTTTCCTGTTTCTGTGAGCGGAGCGAGCAAATATGTATATGTAAACAGCAATATTCCGCTTGAAGATATTGATATTGAAAATACTGCGTCAGATTGGTGTGAGGCAAGATTGGAAAAAAGAGGTGGCTATGATTCCGGTCCTTCCCTTAATTATGTTTTGCGTATTACAGCGACAGCCAATAATACCGATGCCAAACGAACTGGCACAATAACGTTGAAATACCGTAATGGGGATACGAGTGTGAAACTGAATGTGGAGCAGGAAACACCATATGTAACGGTGGATAATGGATATTCGGAGAATAAACCATTTACTGTTGGCTATTCTGGAAATTATTATTATATTAATTTCCATAGTAATGTTGATATTATAGACTTGAATGTTACGAATGCTGAATCATGGTTAGAAACAAGTCTTTATAATGATTCATATTCTTCTGGAGGAAAAATTCGTTTGTATTTCAGTAGCAACTCTGAATCCAACTCCGACCGTAAAGACAAAGTGGTAATCTCCAACAAGAAAGGTACCGTGTTGTATTCCTTTAAGGTTGTACAGAAAGGATATAAATTGTAAGATTGTATTTAGCCAATGTTGTTTATCGGCTAAATTGCTACCCTTTCTTTGTCGTCTCCTGTCTTAGGACGTGCATTTCTTCTTGTAGCTAAAAAAATGAAGAGGTCATTCAATATATTTTGGCTTGATTTAGGATATTTTACAAACAGGGGAAACTGTTCCGTCCCAGAGGGGAGGCGGGAAGAATATAGATATGAATTTTGAAAAAAAAGAACATGAAAAAAATAAAACGACTGAATATTATTTCACTTTGTCTTATCTTCACAATGTCTGTCTTTGCCGCAGACAATGATTTGATAACGAAACAGATTACAGTTTGTGTGGATAAACCGGGCTGCCTTGCCAATATGATTGGCGAGAGCAAGAAATATTGTATCACGTATCTCAAGTTGACTGGACAAATTAACGGTGACGATATCCAATTTCTACGCGAGATGGCAGGTTGTGAAGGATCGAATGGTAATGATGACGGCAAACTTGCCTGTATAGATATGTCGGAGGCTATGGTAGTAAGTGGTGGCATGTATTATTATTTCGATGAAAAGTCAAATCATATGACTGGGGTGTATTCTTGGAACAATATAGTTAGCGAATACATGTTTTATGGATGTAAAAGTCTTGAAAGGGTTACTCTTCCTCAAACGGCAACGGAAATAAAAGAATGTGCTTTTGCTGGCTGTAAGAGACTTACAGAAGTAAAAATGGGAAATAATCTGAAAACTATAGGTGAACGTGTCTTTTCAGACTGCTCATCTTTGAAGAATATTAAAATACACGGTAACGTTGAAACTATAGGCAATGGCGCATTTGAAGGCTGCACGTCCCTCTTATCGGTATACTCTGATTGCAAAAAAACGCCGTTGTTAGGAAAGGGAGTTTTTGCAGGCTGCAACAGAAAATGTTGTGTTCTTATAGTTCCGCAAGGCACATACTGCAGTTATTGGCTTTCGTCATGGGGTGATTTCTTTATCAATATCAAGGAACAGAACAATATGAATAAATGATTGATTGTAGTTTGTATATATTGATATCGTTTCTCGTGAGTATGCTTTTGGGATTAGGATTGATACCACTCGTCGTCAGTTTTTGCAAGGTCAAACGAATTTATGATCTGCCTAATGAGCGGAAAGTGCACAAGGTTTCCGTTCCGCGATTGGGAGGAGTTTGCTTTATTCCCTGTGTTGTGATTAGTTTTATGCTGGCGACAGCTATAGTGAGCAGAATCTCGGAAGGAACATCGCTCAGCTTGAGTCTTTGGACATGTTATTTTTCTGTCGGTTTGTTGGCGATATATGTTGCTGGTGTAGTAGATGATATTGTAGGGGTGTCGCCAAGGACAAAATTCCTGGTTCAGATATTTGCTGCATCCATTCTTCCTCTGTCCGGATTGTATATCAATAATCTTTATGGCTTTTGCGGAATTGGTGAGATACCGTTATGGGTCGGTGCCATGTTGACAGTTATTGTGATTGTTTTTATAGACAATGCCATAAACCTTATTGATGGAATAGACGGATTGGCTGCATTTCTTGCAATCATCGCTTTGCTTGGATTCTTCGTACTTTTCCTTTCTGAAGATTTACTATCTTATTGCATCATTATTGCAGGGCTGCTTGGAGTACTTGTGGCTTTTGTACGTTTCAATCTATTTGGCAAGCAGGGGAAAAACAAGATTTTTATGGGTGATTCGGGCAGTTTGACACTCGGGTTTATACTTGGTACTTTATTTGTTAAATGTTCTATGGTTAGGGTAAATGCCGAACCGGCAGTTGTCGGAGGAATGCCGATAGTCAGCTCCTATTTGATTGTCCCGGTGTTTGATGTCTGTCGTGTTATAATTACCAGGTTTGTGCATCACCGTCCGATATTTATGGCTGACAAAAATCATATACACCATAAACTGTTGCGCACGGGAATGACACAGCATCAAGCTCTTGGGGTATTGGTCGTAATGGCTTTACTTTTCATTCTAATAAATCTATTGATAGGAAAAAACATAGGTTTTACTATGATAATTGTTTTAGATATTTTAGTATGGGTTGCTCTTCAGCAACTGTTGGATGTCTTTATACGGAGAAATGGCAAAAAAGTATTTGTATGAAATTAAACACTCAAGTTTCAAATTTAGAATTGGCGATTGAATTTGTTGCATAAAAATACCGTTGGCGGAATTGATTTAGTGAATACTTGTCCTGAAACGGTCTTTGTGGCTCGCTTGGATTTTGGCTTTTAATGGGTAATAGCGAGCTATTGCGAATTAAAAACAGTCAAAAGACATCTCATGAAAACAGAAGACTGTAAGCAGTTGTGAAATATTACATTGGACGACTTAATGAACCGATTGGGAGTTAAATGGGCACGACCATTGTCCCAGATGGACAGAATAGCAGTCCAATGACTGCCCGGTTTGTTCATGTACATCCATAGTCGTGTTTTTTCAGAATTCAGTCAACGCATGCTATTTCAGTCATCTGCAAACCATCTATATGGTTTGAAACAATCATCTGGTTGCTAATCATTTGTATATCAAGCAATTATAGAAAACCAGATGGTCTGATGGCTTTCGGGAATCAGCGATAAGTGCAACTTTACTCATATCTGTCAGCGTAAATCAATTCCGCCAACGGGTATTATCATTGCTAATCCACAAGTTGGGCGACAGCCGTTCCGATATGCAGATTATGACACTTGTAATTTTCCCAAATGTGATGTTTTGTTACGGCAAGGTTGATTCCTTGCAAAAGATAAGACGCATGTTGCGCCAATTTTTAAATAAAATATAGTACCTTTGCAAAAATTATGCAATAAAAGAGCCGTTTGTCGGTTTTAAAGAAAATAAGAAATAAGTAAATAAACAAAGTGAGTAATCAAAATACAGAAGAGGTGAGCGGTTTCGAAGGCAGCCATGACGCGATGGGCTGTGTTCAGCGAACCGTCAAGCGCCTGTTTGACATAGTCTTCTCTCTTGCCGGCATGATAATCCTCTCGCCGGTCTATCTGGTGATAGCCATCATGCTGAAGAGACAGAAAAACGGTCCTGCTATATTTTCGCAGGAGCGCATCGGATATAGAGGGAAGCCGTTTACCATTTACAAGTTCCGCACCATGAGCGAGCCGGAGAAGGAGCCTCAGCTTGTGGCGAAAAGCACCATAGGGCAGTCCACAAAGACAGAGTTGTTCTTGCGTGAGCATCATCTCGACGAATTGCCCCAGCTCTGGAATGTGCTGAAGGGCGACATGTCGTTTGTAGGTCCCCGTCCGGAGCGCCGGTTTTATATCGACAAGATTATGGCCAACGACCCCAGCTATGTGCTCATCTATGAGATGAGGCCCGGACTGACGTCGGAAGCCACCCTCTATAATGGCTATACCGATACTATGGAAAAGATGCTGATCCGTCTGCATATGGATACCGACTATCTGAAGCGCAGGTCGCTGGCTCTTGATGCCAGCATCATTGCCAAGACGTTCATCAGCATCGTGAGCGGAAAAAAGTTCTAACATAAAATACATCAGAAAAACCAAATAGAAACAAATTCTTCATTATGAAAAGATTCATCATAGCAATTTTAATGTCCGTGCTCATTCCGATGAGCATCATGGCGCAGTCGTCAATGACCGATGACCAGGTTATGAAATTCATCGTAAAGGAGCACAATGCCGGAACCCCTCAGTCTCAGATCGTTACGAAACTCATGCAGAATGGCGTTAACATCGAGCAGATACGTCGTGTGAAAAAGAAATATGAGCGTGCCGCCAAGGACCAGGGATTGGGACAGGTGTCGGGCACTACCGGAAGCAAGAACGACACAAGATTGAGGTCGAACGGCAAGAAGAAAGCCAACGGCGATGCCAAAGATGATGAATATCTTGACGACAAGAAGTCGCAGTATGACTCGCAGAACCGTTTGAAGGACGGTCGCGTTAAAGACAAGCGCAGCTATGTGTTTGACGATACCAACGATGAGTGGAACGACATGCGCGACGAACTCGACGAGTTCGTGCCCGATACGGCAGCCCTTCTTGAGAAGCTCATGATGGAGAAGACCAAGAGAAAGGTGTTCGGACGTAACATCTTCAACAACAAAAATTTGTCTTTTGAACCGAATATGAACATTGCCACACCGCAGAACTATCGTCTCGGTCCTGGCGATGCCGTGTTCATCGATATCTACGGAGCTTCACAGAAGACCATTGAGTGCACGGTATCACCGGACGGATTCGTTACGATAGACGGATATGGACCGGTGGAAGTCAGCGGACTTACGGTGAGTCAGGCGAACGCCAAATTGCGCTCCACTTTGGGATCGAGATACAGCAGCTCGCATATCAAGCTCACCGTTGGTGAGACCCGCTCGATAATGGTCAACGTCATGGGAGAGGTGAAAGCTCCTGGCACATACACTCTGTCAGCCTTCGCCACCGTGTTCCATGCCCTTTATATGGCAGGAGGAACAAACGACCTCGGTACACTTCGTAACATCAAGGTCTATCGCAACAACCGCCTTGTCACCGTAGTGGATATCTATGACTATATGCTCAACGGCAAACTGACGGGTAATGTGCGCCTTGCCGACAACGATGTCATTGTGGTCGGTCCGTACGACTGCCTGGTGAATCTTACCGGTAAGGTGAAGCGCCCAATGTGGTATGAGATGAAGAAGAACGAAAGCGTCGGCTCATTGCTGAAATATGCCGGTGGCTTCACTGGCGATGCCTATACTAAGTCGGTTAGAGTGGTGAGAAAGACCGGAAAGGAATATTCTGTATATAATGTGGACGAGTTCGACATGAGCTCATTCCAGGTGAGCGACGAAGACTCGGTAAGCGTAGACTCAATCCTCGACAGATATTCAAACATGGTCGAGATAAAGGGTGCCGTGTTCCGTCCGGGTATGTATCAGGTAGGCGGCGAGATAAACAGCGTGCGTAGTTTGCTGGAGCATGCCGACGGTCTCAGAGAGGAGGCGTTCACCGCACGTGCCGTGATGCACCGCATGAAGAAAGACCGCTCTCTGGAAGTGGTGCCGGTTGATGTGGAAGGCATCCTTGACGGTAAGGTAGCCGATGTGCCGTTGCAGCCTAACGATGTTTTGTTCATCCCTACGAAGCAGGAGATGATGGAAGAACAGACCATAACGATACACGGAGAGGTGAACTATCCTGGCATCTATAAATACGCATCCAATGAGACGCTTGAGGACTTCGTGCTTCAGGCTGGAGGTCTGAAGAACTCCGCTTCCACTGTGAAGGTCGATGTGGCGCGCCGCGTGATGAATCCAAAGGCGCTTACCAACGACTCCATCTCAGCTTATACATACAGTTTCGCATTGAAAGACGGCTTCGTGATTGACGGTACTCCAGGCTTCCACCTCATGCCATTCGACGAGGTGTATGTGCGTAAGAGCCCGGGCTTCTCAAAACAGCAGAATGTCGTTGTTGACGGTGAGGTGATGTTCAGCGGTACATATACGCTGCAAAGAAAGAACACCCGTCTGAGCGACGTCATCAAGGCGGCAGGCGGAGTGAACGACCGCGGATATGCAGCCGGTGCTACACTCGTAAGAAAGATCAACGAGAGTGAGCGCAAGCGTCTGGAGGCAGCCCGCAAGATGGCCCTTGAGCAGTATGAGCAGGTGGCTGCCGAGGAGGCAGCAAAGACCGGCAAGAGTGTTGATATCACAAACAGTGAGCGTATCAAGAAATTCCAGATCGATGACACCTATTCAGTAGGTATCGAGCTCGACAAGGCTATTGCCAACCCAGGCAGCGATGCCGACATCGTGCTACGCGAAGGCGACCGCATCGTTGTTCCGCAGTACACCGGAACGGTGAAGATCAACGGTGAGGTGATGTATCCAAACACCGTAGGTTTTGTTAAGGGCAAGAAGGCAAGCTATTATATCGACCAGGCCGGTGGTTTCAACAACAAGGCAAAGAGAGGCCAGACCTACATTATATATATGAATGGTATGGTGGCAAAGGTTTCCCACAACGCCAAGCCGATGCCTGGTTGTGAGATTGTGGTTCCAGCCAAGGCTACCACCAAGATGAGCATCGCCGAGACGATGACCATCGGTACGTCGGTAGCGTCTATCGCCACGATGATCGCTACTTTGGCTAACATATTATAAAGGAAATACGATGTGATACGGCCCTGTCACGATAAGTGTCAATGGGCCGTATTGCTGATATAGACAATTATGACTTAATCCACTATTGAGTGGAAGACTTCGATAGACTGAAAAGCGAATGGCAAACGATAGGAACATAGTTCTGAAGAAAAACATACTGATGTCGGCGGTGCTGAAGATGGTGGGACTGGCAACGTCTCTCCTCATAGTGCCTATTACCATCGGCTATCTCGACAAGGAAGTCTATGGAGTATGGATGACCATGACGTCGGTATTGTTCTGGATAGGAACCTTCGATATCGGTCTGGGCAACGGAATGCGAAACTATCTCACCGAGGCAATCTCGAAGCAAGACTATTCGTTGGCCAGAAAATACATCTACACCACATTCTCATTGCTCACCGTCATCGCCCTGGCATTGGGAGTGATAGGACTGCTGCCCTTGTCGCAGCTTGACTATTGCAGCTTCTTCAATACCCATGCTGTGAGCGGAGAAAGTCTTCGCAATGCCACGCTCGTGGCAATAGGTTTCACGCTCGGCAATTTCGTCTTGAAGAATGTGGGCTTCATCTTCGTTGCCATGCAGAAATATGCAGTCAACGACCTCCTCACCGTGTCGGGCAACGTCATCTCGATGGTGATAATATTCATACTTACCAAGGTGACGTCGGGCAATCTCATGTATGTAGTCCTTGCATACACGGCAACGACATGTGCAGTCTTTGCCCTTGCCACAATCCCCCTGTTTTTGCGATATCCCGAACTCCGCCCCGCCGCCAACGACTTTGACAAGAGTCTCGGCAGACAGATTGTGGGCAAGGGAATGGGATTCTTTGTGATTCAGGTGAGCAGCTGTCTTGTCATTTTCGGTGCTGCCAACGTGTTCATAGCCCAGAACTGCGGACCGACGAATGTCACGACATACAACATCGCATACAAGTTTTTCAACCTTCTGATAATAGCCTATACCATCATCCTCTCACCAATGTGGAACGCCTATACCGACGCCTACGTGAAGGGAGACATGGCATGGATAAACGCCACTTTCAACAGAGCGTTGAAGTTCTGGGCGCTTTCCGTCGCCGGCGGAGCGTGCATGCTGGCAGTCAGCGGAGTATTCTATCATCTGTGGGTTGGCGACAAAGTGGAGGTGCCGCTCTCCATCTCGCTGTGCACATTCGTATATGTGTGTGCCTTCAATCTCAACAACTGTGCAACGTATCTTATCAACGGACTCAACAAGATAAGAGTGCAGATACTGACATCCGTAGTCTTCACCATCCTTTATGTGGCGATGGTCAAGTTCACTGATATGGGACTGAGCGTAGAGAGTATAGTCCTGAGCATGGCAACATGCTATCTCGCCATGGCGCTTATACACATCTATCAGTGCCGCTTGCTGATCAGGCAGAAGGCAACGGGAATATGGGACAGATGACAATAAAAAGATAACAATAAAACAACAGATATAGTAGATGAGCAATAAAATAAGTGTAATCACCGTGGTCTACAATGATGTGAAGCACATCCGTGAGACGATGGAGAGCTTCTTCTCGCAGACGTGGGAAGAAAAGGAATATATCGTCATTGACGGTGGCAGCACTGACGGCACGGCAGAGGTGATAAAGGAGTATGCTGACCGTCTGGCATATTGGTGCTCAGAGAAAGACGCCGGTGTCTATGATGCCATGAACAAAGGCGTGCAGCATGCCAGCGGCGACTGGGTGAACATTCTGAACTGCGGCGACTATTATTTCTCAGACCATTCGCTTGCCGACGCCATCCGGAATTGTGATGCCGGGGATGCCGACATCATATATGGCGACAGCATGAAACTGCGCCAGGGACACGTATTCCCGTTCCCCTCCTCAAGCAATGTGGCAGGTCTCGAATACAGACCAGTCTATCGTCACGGTTCATCACTCGTGAGAACGCAGATACACAAGGAAAACCTGTTCGCTCTTGACAAGAAGAAAGATTATGGTTTCGCTCTCGACTGGTATCTCATCTATACCCTATACAAGAAGAAATACAGGTTTGTCAGAACTGACGCCATAATAGAAGTCTTCGATGAAGAAGGAATGTCAAACCATCCCGTCAGGGGAGAATATCTGAACTACAAGATATCCATCAGCGACGGCTTCAGAATGGGTAAGCTCGTAAACTTCCTGACAAAGGTGATGAAAATATGGCTTGTTGGAAGTCCCGTATATTCAGGAATGAGGAAATTCGTTCTCGGACCTCTCACCAATTCCATCCTGCCCAGCCTCCCGTGGTGTGTGCGCAGGTTTGCCATGAGAAAGCTCGGCATGAAGATAGGCAAAGGCACCTATGTGGACAGCCGCTGCTATATAATGAACCTCAACAAACTGTCTATAGGAAAGGATTCACATATAAACCGCATGGTGACACTCGATGCCCGTGGTGGACTGACCATCGGCGACAGCGTGTCGGTGTCGCATGGAGTGATGATTATGACAGGCAGCCATGATGTGCAGTCACGCCATTTCCCGGTGAAGTTCTATCCCATCGAGATAGGCGACTTCGTCTGGATAGGTTGTGGAGCTATGGTTCTGCAGAATGTGAAGATAGGCAAGGGGGCAGTAGTTTCGGCAGGAGCCGTAGTCACCAAGGATGTCCCGCCATATACCATCGTCGGTGGAGTGCCGGCTAAGGTAATAGGCCACAGGACCGAAGACCTGGAATACCGCTGCACGCCATAAACAGGCAGGGGGTAGGACAGTAGACAATGATTAAGAAGTAAACGAAATACAAGATAAAATGTCAGATACAAAACGCGTGAAGGAAATCGACGTGCTTTCGCTTTTGAAGAAAGTGGCGTCGAGGAAAAAGGAAATGATAATCTTCGTTTCTGTATTCTTTGTTATTGGAGTTATCGTGGCTTTGGAACAGCAGAAGAGATACACCTCTTATGTGGTGTTGGCTCCAGAGGCCACAAGTATGGGTATGTCGCAGAACCTCAGCGACATTGCCGGAGCCATAGGTATGGATATCGGTGGCGGTAAATCATCCGTCGATGCCATCTATCCCGACATCTATCCCGATGTCTTCGCATCCACAGACTTCGTGGTGAATCTCTTCGATATTCCCGTCAAGGTGAAGGGACAGAAGAAGACATACTACAACCACATCCTGCAGGACACCAAGATACCATTCTGGGACTATCCCAAGTTGTGGCTAATCAAGATGTTCGGTAAGAAAGACACCATACCGAGCACCAATGTCGTTAACCCATATTGTCTGACAAAGATCCAGAGCGAGGTCTGCGAGGCAATAGTCGGAAGCATTGGTTGCCAGATCAACAAGGGTACCAATGTGATAACCATTTCCGTTACCGACACCGACGCTCGTGTGGCTGCCTGCATGGCAGACTCCGTGAAGACCAGACTGCAGAACTACATCACGCTCTACCGTACGAAGAAGGCAAGACAAGACTTGGCTTACTCACAGCAGATCAATGCCGAGGCAAAGGCAGCCTATGAGAAGTCGCGTCAGAAATATGCATCATTCGCCGATGCCAACTCAGAAGTCGTTCTCATGTCGTATCAGTCTAAACTCGAGGACCTGGAGAACGATATGCAGCTGAAGTTCAACAACTATTCGCAGACCGCCCAGCAGGTGCAGAAGGCACAGGCGAAGATACAGGAGAACACTCCGGCGTTCACCGTGATTCAGAATGCCACCGTGCCATTGAAGTCGTCGAGCATGCCGCGAACGCTTATGGTAATCATATTCGTGTTTGTAGGAGTTATAGCAGACGCCCTCTGGGTGTTGGTGTTGAGTCAGGCTTTTGGCAAGAAGAAATAAAGAAAGGTAATACATATAGATGGAGTTCGCTTATCCTTATCTGCTGTTGGTCATGATCTATGGTTCTCTTGCCGTATATGCCCATTTCAACAGCGAGTCACAAATGAAGACAATGTGTGTGAACATATTGTCAGTTGTCGTATTTGTGTTCTTCTTCGGACTCAGAGGATTCGTGGCCTACGACTGGACCTCATATTATCCCGAGTATCAGAGTCTGACCGACCTGCGCACCTTGTTCACGCTTCCGTTGAACAAATGGACGTGGGAGCCGGGCTTCATGATATTCGGAGTGATATGCAAGACCATATATCCCAACTATTTCTTCTTCCAGTTTCTGTGTATCTTGATAAACGTTACATTGCTGATGATGTTCTTCAGGCGATATGTCAGCAACATACCGCTTGCGTTTATGATCATGCTCGTGATGAGCGGTTTCGAGATAAACATCAATCTGGTGCGCAACTCCATATCCATATTGCTGTTCGTCAATGCCATCGTGTTCATTGAGAAGAAGCAGTTCCTGCCCTTTTTGCTCGTTTGCTTGTTAGGCTTCACGTTCCACAGTTCGTCATTGGCATACATACCGATGTATTTCATCATCAACAGAAAGTTCAACAAATACATAATGATGGCGATATTCGCCGTTGCCAATGTGATATACCTCTTCCATATCCCCATCCTGAAGTCGTTGATACTCCTGGTGGTAGACTATATCATGCCGTCTACCAAACTCTGGGTGGAGGCATATCTCAGCATGGACCTCAGCACGGGCTCCGTGTTGAGTATCGGCTATCTCGAGCGACTGCTCACCGGAATACTTCTGTTCTGCTATATCGACAAGCTCAGAGAAGTCCGCAACGGCAACAACATCTTCGTGAACAGTATGCTCTTCTATCTGTGCACATTCCTGTTTCTCAGTGAGTTCCGCACGATAAGTCTCCGCTGTTCCTATCTTTTCATCTATGCATACTGGATTGTATGGATAGACCTGATAAAGTGTTTCACCTATCGCAACAACAAGATACTGTATCTGTCGTTCGTGGCGTTGTACAGTCTGCTGAAAGTATATTTCCTCAATACCACCGCCATGTCGGAGTATTACAATATCACCATAGAGAACAAGCCATACAACGAGAGGCTCATCCATTTCAGACAACATTTCAACGACGTTAAATAAAAAGACATACCATGAAAGGAAAAGTATTGTTCATAGATTACGTATACCAGAAGGGACACGTCAACTTCAATCGTATCCATATCGACGCCATCCGCTCGGCAGGCTACGATGTGAAGATAGTGTTGCATTCAGACATAGCTTCCCAACTCGATTATCCTGACAGCGATTACGTTGCCAAGCTGCCCCGCTTCCTGAATATGCGCGGCAAGAGAGCCGTTCTCAACCGCATTATATTCACTGTCACCCTGCTGTATCTGAAATTCAAGATACGCTTCTCAGATTACACTCATGTAGTGGTGTCGAGTTGCGATGAGGTCACTTTGGGTCTGTTGCCCCTTTGCCGTAATATGTATATAATATGTCATAACACCGGCACCGTGGCATCCAGGGTGAAACTATTCTTTCTCAAGCGTCTGGCGCGCCACAACACCTTCGTTGTGTTCGACGACTATATGAAGAAACCGTTGCTTGAGAATGGCATAACAAATGTTGCCGTGGTGTCACACGGCTGCGTCAGTCCGTTTGATGAAAGCCATGCCGATACCAGCCTTCCCGAATACTTTTCCACTTTCAGGAAAGTGGTGTTCCATCCCTCTTCAAAGGCAGACGACACCTTTGTGAATTCGCTCGTAAGCAGTAGCGAACTTGCAGATTTCCTTGCCCGGAACGATGTGCTGCTGCTCATTCATGGCGACAAGAAAGAAGGCGAGAAATATCCCGACAACGTGCGCTTCATTTCAGGCTTCCTGCCAACGGCGCTCTATCGGGAGATATTCCTCCGTTCAGACATCGTGCTCCTTGCCTATCCCTCATCCTTCCAGAATCAGGTCAGTGGAGTGAGCTTCGAGTGTGTGGCAAACAGGAAGAACATGCTTGTGCTTGAGCATCCCGCCCTGCATTACTGCCGTGACTTCTATAACTACGATCCGATATTCTCCTCTACCGGCGAACTGATAGAGAAGATGCGGGCGCTGACAGGCGACAACGGTCTGCATTGTGTGGCAACCCCGGAATCGCTGACTCCAGACTATCTTAAAATCTTTGGATAATGGAAATATCTGTTATAATACCTACATACAAGCCCAGAGAATACATCTCCGACTGCCTCCGTTCTTTGGAGGAGCAGGATTTCCCCGTTTCCGATTATGAGGTGATAATCGTACTCAATGGCTGCGACATGCCATACCGGTCGATGCTCGAAGACATCATAACCGACAATGGTTATGTCAATGTGAGAGTCATTCAGACCGACGAGCCGGGTGTGTCGAACGCCAGAAATATCGGTATAGACAATGCAAAAGGCGAATATCTGCTCTTCATCGACGACGACGACTGGGTGGCAGGCAACGGCTATCTGTCGAGCATGCATGCCTTGACGGATTTGCATACGGTGGTTGCCTGCAATTTTTATCTCATTGATGACAAGACCCGTGAGCACCTGCCGTATTTCCTCACATCAGCCTACAAGCGATGCATGGAATGCCCCAAGCTGACATTGTTCAATTCGCGGAGCTTCCTGTCAACGGTAACAGGGAAACTCATACCCAGAGATGTGATAGGAGACAGGCGGTTTGACACGAAACACAAGCTCGGTGAAGACGCCCTGTTCATGTTCATCGTGTCCGACAGGATTTCCAGAATGGAGATTGTCCACAATGCCGACACCGTATATAACGTGAGGGCAAGAGAGAATTCCGCCACCCGTGCGCACCATAGGTATTCGGAAAGAATTGCCGTGGCGATGAGGCTTACGTGTAGCTATATGGGGGCATATCTGAAAAAGCCAATGAAATACAACTTCCTTCTGTTTGCATCGAGGGTCTATGCCACGATAAGTAAACTGCGTAAAAAAGTATATGAATAGAAAATAACTGATATCGTATGAAATACTGCATATTGACACCACGCTTCCCATTTCCCGAAAATGGCGGAGACGTGTTGAGAATTAACAATATAGCCAAATATCTGAAGTCTGCCGGTCATGAGCTTGTCCTTGTGTCATTCTGTGAGGGCAATCCTGACATGGCAGCCGCAAAGACCCTGTATGACAAGATATACGTAGTAAAGCGCAAGAAGACCAACTCCATGCTCTACTCGCTTGGGTATATGCTGAGCGGTCGCCCCATACAGTGTGGCTACTACTACTCTCGGGAATACTCAAAGCTGCTGGGGATGGTAATCAGCAAAGAGAAACCAGACCGTTTCGTCAGCCATCTGCTCAGGATGGTGCCATACCTCACCCGGCATGGCGTGGAGTCGCAATCCATCGTGGAGATGACAGATGCCTTGTCGAAGACCTATACTCTGTCTTCCGGTTTCAAGGGCATGTCGCTGAAGAAGGTGATTTACGCCATCGAGCGCAAGCTTATCCGAAGATATGAGCACTTTGTGATGAAGAATTTCCCGAAGGTGGTACTCGTTTCACAGGCAGACATCGACTATCTCTCTGCCGGGGACGACAAGCATTCGCTGGCATTATACACCAATGGCGTGGAGTGTATGGACGAGATACCCGATTCCTACGACCATGACAAGATCTGCTTTGTAGGCAATATGCGAACCCTGCAGAACCAGGATGCGGTGTTGCATTTCGTAAACGACATCTTCCCGTTGATTCTGAAGAATAAACCCGGAGCCAGATTCTATATCGTAGGGGCAGAGCCGCCGAGAAACATCATGGCGCTGTCTGAAAAATCCGAGAATATCGTGGTGACAGGATTTGTAGACGTCCTTTCAGATGCCGTTAAGGATTCCTGCGTGGCTGTGGCGCCGGTGCAGATTGCCGCCGGCATTCAGAACAAGGTGCTTGTGGCTATGGGTATGGGAGTTCCGGTGGTGATGTCGTCGCTCATTTCAAAGGCAATTCCCGAACTTGAAAGTGGCACCAACTGCATCATCGAAGATGCCGACCAGGCCTTTGCCGACGCTTGCCTGAGGATGATGGACAACGAAGCCGACCGCAACCGCATTTCCCGTTCAGGTTATGATACCGTAAGGAAATACTATTCATGGCAGGAGAAACTCTCCGGCTACGATCATTTGAATGCTGACTCATGACCCATAATCCCAAATCGGTCATTAGGGCTTGCTTGGATTTTGGCATTTTAGAAGGATGGATTTTGTTTGGCTTTTAATGAGTAATAGCGAGCTATTGCGAATTAAAAACAAGCAAAATACGCCTTATAAAATTCAAAAGACTGCAAGCAGTTATGAAATTACCCAATAAAACGTCCTAATGACCGTTTTGGGATAAATGGTCATCAAACTGTTACTCTTGCCTAAGCATGGCATAGAAAAATGCTCCATGATTCCGTTATTTGGAATTATGGAGCATTTTTGCAAATTATGGAGTCTTATATTGTTTTAGAATCCCTTGAATGTCAGTTTCAGCGTTTCCGACTGCAACACCATTTTACTTCCGGTCAATTTTATTACCTGGAAATTCTCCTCCAGCTTGTTTATGCCGTATGGTGCCAGCAGGGTAGGGTCGGAGAGAGGCACGTCGCCGTTTTCGCGGTCGTAGCAGTATGGCGTGTGCAGCGTGAGCTGCGTGTTTGTCTGGTTGAAGCGCATCAGAATCTTCGCGAGCTTCTCGTTTTTGTCATCCGCCTGCATCAGTTTGTTTTGGAATGCCCAGAATAACTTTTCATTCTTCAGGTCGAGCACTCCGCCAGTGGCAATCGTGTCCACACGGGTCAAATGCCACATACCGTTGAAATCTCCGGCAGCCGATGAAGTCTCTATGTCGCATGAGGCGAGAGTCATCGTGGTAAGTATCGTTGTGGCGGCTATGAGTATGCCGCATATTGTCTTTCTCATTTCTTTTCTTTTTTCGTTTTTTGTTCCCCTTGTAGATTATCGGTGAAGTTATAGTGACAGTGTCTACAGGCTGAAACTGCCCCTCTTGGTGATGGTCAGCTGGAAACCGTAGTTGTTGCCCAGTATTCCTCCGAAGTCCATGGCATAACCGCCTTTCACGCTCCAGTTGCGAAGCAGAGACCTTGTGAATTTGTATTCACCCTCAACGAGGAAACTGATATTATGTCGTAAGTCGTTGTAAGGACTGCCATAGGTTCCCAATCCCTCCTGATAAGTGGCAAGCACACGGTATCGTGTGTTGTCGCTGGGACGGCCGTCGAATCCCAGATGGAAAGCCATGAAACGGTTGTCCTGCACAAAGATGCTTCCATTCTGGTTGTAGATTGGCGAGCGGAAGAGAGGGTTTCCCATCACCTGTCCCCAGTGCTGCCATCCAGGATAGATGTTGTGGTTGTAGTAATTGTCGGTGCCGCCGATATGGTCGGGAATAGTCGTCGTATGGTCGTGGTATATAGGTCCGCTTTGATATTTTGTGTAGATATATTCCACCACGATGTTTCTCAGCCATGTACCGTATTTCATGTTGAGGTCGAAACCTATCATCCAGTCTTTGAAGTCGTAGAGCACGTAGCGTCTCTTCTTCTTCACCTGCCATTCCTCACCGCTTCCGTAACCATCGTAGTCGAGTTGGAACATCGCCGAGTGGTCTTCAAAGAATTTGTCTACGTAGAGTCCCGCTTTCCAAAGGTCTTTCTCCAAGTTCAGTCGCATCATCCAGCTGCCCAGCTGGTTGCCTTCAGCATTCTTGTAGTTCTCGCCATCGGTGATGTCTTTTCCTCCCGGTACGAAAGCGTTCCAATAACCTTTCAGGCTCGTGTTACCGTTTATCACCGACACCGTTCCGTCACCGTTAGGCAGATACGATTTTCCGCCGAACTGCGATGCCATCTCCAGTCCCAGTTCCAGCGAGAGAGGGTGCATATACGGGTCGCTTCCTATTCTGATGAATCCTGCCTTGGAGTGATATAACACGTTGTCGGCATATCTGCTCCGCTTGCTGGTGAATTCGTGCTGCCATGAGTCGTCGGTCATTATTCCGTAAGCCACATGACCTTTCAGCTGCACCCATCCGCCAGTGAACGGCACCTTCCAGTAGTCTTCGAGCGCCAACCTCACCTGTGGTACGGGTCGGGCGTTTATGCCCAAAGTCTGCGAACCGCTGCTGAGCCTGTTGTCCTTCAGGTTCATCGGCCTTTCCTTTGCTCCTATGGAGAGAGTGCCATGCAGCCATCGTCCCTCCACGTATGCCTGTTGCAATACCACGTTGCTCGTATAGTTGAATGGCACGGCGGCGTCAATGCCGAATCCGTATCCCCATTTCTTTTCCATGTCGTTGCCGATGTTTCTCTGCAGCGATCCTCTGATGTAGCCGTTGTTCTCGTCGAGCGACGACAATCCGTATTTGTTGGCGTTCAGCCATAGTGGGGTCTTGCCGTGTGAGAAGCTTCCCTGGGCCTCAGCCGAATATTCAAATTCCCCTTTCTTCTGTAGCGTGGTGGCTTGTTCGTCGTAAGTGTCGTTGTCTTGAGCCGTAGCGTTTAGTGTCGCTGCGGAAATCAAGGCAAGTAGAAATACCTTCTTCTGATTCATAAATGTTTTGATGTTTGTGTCTATTGTTGCATCAGTCTTTCGATGAATTTGCACACCATGTCGATACCCTTCACGTTCTCTCCGCCCTGAGGGATTATTACGTCGGCATACCTCTTTGTGGGTTCGATGAACTGTTCGTGCATAGGTTTCAGCACTTCGAGATAACGGTCTACCACCATCTTCACGTTGCGTCCACGCTCCACGATGTCCCTTTGTATGTTGCGTATCAGTCGCTCGTCGGAGTCGGCGTCAACGAATATCTTCAGGTCCATCATGTCTCTCAGCTTCTTGTTCAGCAGCGTCATGATGCCCTCGATGATTATCACAGGCTTTGGTTCCACATGGATGGTCTCCGGCAGACGGTTGCATTTGATATACGAGTATGTGGGCTGTTCGATGGCGTTTCCCTTGCGCAGTTCGTTCACCTGCTTGATGAGCAGTTTCCAGTCAAAGGCGTCGGGATGGTCGAAGTTTATGGCATGTCGTTCCTCCTCCGTCATCTCCGTCGTATCGTTGTAATATGAGTCAAGCGGTACCACCGCAACATAGTGTGGAGGCAGAGCTTCCACGATTTTCTTTACCACGGTGGTCTTGCCAGAGCCCGTACCACCAGCTATGCCGATTATTGTCATATATTCTGTTTTGATGTTTACTTTTTTCTTATCAGGACCTTGCGGTATTGTTCCGCTTTCTTCTCCAGTTTCATGGGGTAGGCTCTTGAACTGCTTGGCATGCGGAAGAGAGTCAACCTCTTGCCGTTGTTCAGAAACTCTACCGATGTGCCAACTTTAGGGACGGGGCAGCCGAAATGCGTGGCGAATACCGTAGTGGCCTTTTCTCCTGTCGTCACCACCGTGGTGCAGTGGGGGAGCCTTTCCAGAAGCGAGTCGAGATCCGTTGGTGTCACAATCTCCAGGTCCTTGTCAGAAGCCGTGTTCTTCGTGCGTCTCACGGCACACGCCGTGTCGTATAGCGCCACGCCCTCTTTGGTGAGGAATTCCACTATCTGCTCTTTTCTGAACCTCTTCCTCTCCGTGTCCACGAAATGGTCTTTGTCGTCGAAAAACAGTAGCCCAAAGATTCTCCACATGTCGTTTATGAAGTTAGGATAGAAGAAATCCATGCTCCATCGCTGTTTTGATGGCGGAAAACTTCCAAGCATCAGCAGCCAGGCATTCTTGGGCAGGAAAGGCTCGAGTGGATGGCATTCTACAGGAATGTTGGCGGATGATGCCCCGGTGTCGGCACCCGCCAATCCGCCAGTCCCTCCGTTCTTCCCCATGGTAGTGGACAGGCTTGTTTTGCTTTCAGTTTCTTCGTTTGATTTCATAAAGACTTACTGTGATATAGTCTTGAACTTCGGTAATGTCCTATTTTGCCTTGGTTCCCTCAGATAAGTTCCACTCCACATTCTACTTCTGCTCCTTCACCAGATACACCACTACCGGCAGGTGGTCGCTGTATCCGTCGAGCCATACGCCACCGGCATGAGTACGCTTTGGAGCACCCTTGTATTTCCCTTCGGTCTGGAACAGATAGTCGCGGCGGAAAATCTGGTTCTTGAAGAATTTCAGTGTAGAGAAATCCTTTGCTCCCTTTTTGTTCAGCAGGTTAGGAGTCATTACAATCTGGTCGAAGAGATTCCACGAACCGCCATAGGTCAGTGTTCCCAATCCCTCTTTCACCAGTATGTTGTACCATGGGTTATACATCTCGTCCTTGCCCACTTTGTCGATTTCCGGTTTGCATCCCAGAGCCTCCGTCATGCTGGCGTTTGTGGGGTCGTCGTTCATGTCGCCCATCACGAATACCTTCACCTTTGGGTCTTCTCTGAGCAGCGAGTCCTTCAGCGCTCTCACCTGGCGGCCGCCCGATTCACGATAGAAAGGTTTAGCCGCCCGGCTCGGCCAGTGACACACCACGAATGCCACATGCTCGCCGGCCATCTCTCCGCTCACGGTCAGGAATCCGCGGGTCAGAAACGCACTGTCCTTCTCCAGTTCCTGCACGTATGGCACGAGCTTCGTGTTCCAAACCTTGAAGAGCTGCGGATTGTAGAGCAGCGCACAGTCAATGCCACGGCGGTCCGGACCCTCTATATGTACGTATTTATAGCCACGTGCCTTCAGCGGTTCCTGTGCCGTGAGATCGTCGAGCGCCTTGCTGTTCTCCACCTCGCTCAGTCCAATCACGGCGCATCCCACGTTCTTAGGCAGCACGTCGGTGCCCATGTCGGCAAGAGCCCTCGCCATGTTCTTCAGCTTGTGAGAATATTTCAGCCCGTTCCAACGGTAAGACCCCGTAGGAAGGAAGTCGTAGTCTCTTTTGCCCTCGTCGTGGCAAGTATCGAAGAGATTCTCCTGGTTGTAGAATCCCACTCCGTAGCACAAATACTTTTTCTCATTTTGCGACATTGCGCCGATAGACACCATGCACAGCACTAATATCGGCAAGAAACTGATTCTTTTCATTTTCATATTGTTATAAATATTTTGTTTTTCTATACTGCCTGTCTGACAATTATCCACGTCTTTGTAATCAAAGACAAAGGTATGAATTATTTTCCATTATTTTGGCATTGCGATATTAAATGTTTGTAACATCCCGTATTTTTATCTTGTAATGTTTGTCGCTTAGTCAAAAAAGCGTTAACTTTGTGGCATACAAACATAACACTTATTTATGAAGCAGAAGAATCTGAAATTAGCCGTGATGGCATTGTGCTCCGCTTCTATGGCCCAGGCCCAGACAGTAGGTACTGACTCCATAGGACAGCGTGGCGCCGCTCTCAGTGAGTCGGCTTTCACGTTTACGGAGGCACAGCTCGGAGAAGACGATGATATGTCGCAGAACGTTACCATCGTCAATTCCAACTCCAACATGTATGCGAGTGAGGTTGGATTCCTCTTCTCGCCGGTGCGTTTCCGTTATCGTGCGTTCGACCAGAAGTATAACGATGTTTATATCAACGGACTGCCGATGAACGACATGGAGACGGGGCAGTTCCGCTATTCCCTCGTTGGCGGACTCAACCAGCAGACAAAGAACCAGGAGTTCGCCCTTCCTTTTGAAACCAACAATTTTGCCATGACGGGGATGGCAGGTTCAAACAACTATAACTTCCGTCCGGCAAGCATGCCGGCAGGCCACAGGATAACGCTCTCCGGAGCCAATCGCAGTTATACGTTGCGAGGCATGTACACCTTCAATACCGGACTCAGCAACCGTGGTTGGGCATTCTCAGGAAACCTCACATACCGCTGGGCGAACGAAGGATACGTGGAGGGGACGTTCTATAACTCCCTCTCTTACTTCCTCGGAGTGCAGAAGGTGTTCGGTGACGGAAGCCACTCTCTCTCGCTCACCACATGGGGCAACCCTACGGAGCGCGCCTCTCAGGGAGCTGGTACTGACGAGATGTACTGGATGGCAAACGACAGATACTACAACCCATACTGGGGATACCAGAACGGCAAAAAGCGCAACTCACGAGTAGTCAACGACTTTGCGCCGACAGCTCTGCTCACATGGGACTGGAAAATCTCCGACAACGACAAGCTGACGACTTCGCTCATGGGCAAGTACAGCATGTATAAGAGCACGAAGCTGAACTACAACAACGCCGACAACCCTCATCCAAACTACTGGAAGAATATGCCGAGCAGCTATTTCGATATCTGGGACGATACCAATACCTCTTACCGTAACAGCGACGCGCTCGCCAACTGGCAGTCGGCATACGACTTCTGGAGCGGACCTAAGGCAAACCGCCAGATAAACTGGGACCAACTGTATTATGCCAACAAACAGGCTTCGGCACAGGGACAGGATGCCATGTATTATCTGCAGGCAAAGCACAATGATGCGCTGACAATCGCATTGGCTTCAACTTTCAACAAGCAAATAGACAAAGACAAGGCATGGAACATCGGCATTGTGGGAGCTACCAACAAGGGCATGCACTACCAGACGATGGAGGATATGCTCGGAGCAACGACATTCCACAACGTGAACACCTATGCCATCGGCACCTATTCGCCAGATGCCGATGAGGTGCAGTATGACCTCAACAACCGCAACGGCCTCGTGGGAAAAGACGACAAGTTCGGTTACAACTACAACCTGCTCGTGAACAACGGCAAACTGTGGACGAGCTACTCGGAGAACTTCGGCAACCTGCACTATGTAATAGCCGGTAAACTGGGATATACATCCATGCAGCGTGACGGAAAGATGCGCAACGGTCTCGCCAAGGACAACTCTTACGGCAAGAGCCACACGGCACAGTTCATTGACGGCGGAATGAAATTCGGAGCCAACGTTAATCTGGGCCGTGGCAACACCTTTACCCTCGGACTCGGATATGAGCACCGTGCTCCGCAGGCAAAGGCGGCCTTCATATCACCGGAGATAAACAACGACTTCGTGCGCAACCTCAAGAACGAGCGCGTGTTCAGTTCAGAAATCGGATACCAGTTCCAGACCTCTTGGCTGCACGCCAACATCAACGCATACTACAGCTACCTTACCAACGTGAGCGACTGGCAGAACTTCTATATGGACGACGTGAACTCATTCACATACGTGTCGCTCACAAACATGAAGAAGGCATACTATGGCGTTGAGGCAGGATTGAAATTCCGTGTTACAAGCGCCTTCGACGTGAAACTTGTCGGACAGATAAGCGACGCCAAGATTCTCAACGACGCCAATCTCGAGTATATGCGCTCGCAGAATGCCGTGGTATATGGTGATGTGGCAGACGGACTCGTTGAAGACCATATATATAATAAAGGTATGCGCGACAACGGCACACCGCTCACGGCAGCAAGCCTCGGACTCAGCTATCACAGCGGCGGATGGTTCATCGACCTCAATGCCAACTACTACGACCGCATCTATCTCTCATACTCTCCTAACTACAGATATGAGTCAGCATGCAAGGTGCGTGGCGACATCCTAAACAACCAGCCGGTGCGCAGCGAACTCTCACAGGCTAAGGGACACGGCGGATTCATGATAGACGGTTCTATCGGAAGAAGCATATACCTGAAGCGCGGATCGCTCTCAATCAACCTCACCGTGACGAACATCCTGAACAATACCAACATCGTGACCGGAGGATACGAACAGAGCAGAAGCGACTACAGCACACCGAAGGCCGACGGAACGGCAACGACACGTGCATACAAGTTCTCTAAGAATCCAATGAAGTTCTATGCCTATGGCACCAACGGACTCCTCAATATCGCGTATAAATTCTAAAAAACTCTCATGACAATGAAAAAGACGAAATATATAAAATTCCTCGTTGCGGCAATGCTCCTCGGCGGACTTGCCACTTCTTGCATGGACGACGACTGGAACGACCCGACCGGCGAGGTGGCTCCATATGGCAACAACGACATCGTAGAGGACGATGCCAAGATGATATCCATAAAAGAACTGAAGGCAAAGACAGTAGACCTCATCCCCTCATCACAGGCAAACGACACCGTGCGCATCACGGAAGACTGGCAGTTGAAGGTGCGTGTGACCGGAAACGACATTCAGGGAAACATCTACAACCAGATTGCCGTGCAGGACGAGAGCGGAGAGGGACTCCTCATCTGCATACAGAAGGGCGGACTCTTCGGATTCCTGCCTGTAGGACAGGAAATTCTCGTAAACCTCAAGGGACTCTATATCGGCATCTATGGCAACAACGTGCAGATTGGTGTGCCATATACGAATACCAGCGGCAGGACATTCCCAAGCCGTATGAACATCAACGTGTGGAACGAGCACTTCAAGATTCTCGGTGCGGCAGACGCTTCAAAGGTGGTGCCGGAGAAGTTTGATACTGAATTGCTCTTAAATTATTTGAGTAAGAATTATAAAGTGTATAAGGATGAGAATAATGTCCCATTTAAAGAATTTGAGCAATTAGAGAAAAAGTATATTGACTACGTGAAATCTCATCGTGGAAAGCTGATGACACTGGAAAACGTGGAGATGGATGGCGCTGACGGCAAACTGGCATGGGCGCCGGAGGCTGACAAGGACGCCGGAAACGGAGTGAGCCGCACGGTGAAAATCAACGGCAAGGCACAGAGTCTGATGGTAGTGCGCAGCAGCACATACGCCGACTTCGCTGCCAAGGCGATGCCTACGGGAAAGGTGAACCTCACCGGTATCTTCACCGTATACGCCACAAATCCTTCAAAAAAAGGCTATACCTGGCAGATTCTCCTTCGTTCAGACAGCGACATCGAGGAGGTGAAATAAGCAAGGCTGAGAATTCAATAAAAAGTAACAAAACTATAAAAAAGAAATACAATGAAAAAGATATTATATTCAGTAATGGCGATGGCTGCCCTGACATTCTCATTCGCATCGCTGACAAGCTGTGAAGACGTTCCTGCACCGTATGAAATGCCGGACGTAACACCTGATGAACCTTCAAGTCCGGAAATGGAACCGGCAGGTACCGGTACACAGGCAGATCCGTACAATGTGGCTGCTGCCATCAAGTATATTGACAATGGTGGTGCCGAGGACAAGGAAGTCTATGTAAAGGGTAAGGTAGTGTCAGTACAGTCTGGCAGTTTCGACCCGAGCTACGGCAGTCTCAAATACTACATCTCCGACGACGGTACAGCAACAAACCAGTTCCTCGTTTTCAACGGATATGCAGGACCAAACCGAACCAAGTTCTCTGGCGAGGACGCTCTCAAGCCAGGCGATGAGGTAGTGATATGCGGTAAGCTCGTGAACTACAGCGGAACAAAGGAATTCACTACCGGAAACTATATCGTTTCAATCAATGGCAACGGTGGCGGCGGTTCAGACCAGCCGGCAGCAGGTCAGCCAACCGGCGACGGTACAAAGGCAAACCCATTCAACAGCGTGGCTGCAAACCAGTATGCATCGTCTCTCGCTGCCGGCGTGGAGTCAGACAAGGACATCTATATCAAGGGAAAGGTGGTTTCAGTCAAGGAGCAGTATGGCACCCAGTTTGGCAATGCCACATTCTACATCTCCGACGATGGCAAGGCAGACAATCAGTTCTATGTGTTCCGTGCTCTTTATCTGAACAATGAGAAATACACCTCAGGCGCAACTCTCAATGTTGGTGACGAAGTGGTAGTATGCGGCAAGGTTGTCAACTATATGGGCAACACCCCAGAGACCGTTCAGGGCAAGGCTTATCTCGTTTCGCTCAAGAGCAACGGCGGCAGCGGTTCTGAAGGCGGCACTACCGGTGATGCGAGCGCTTCGAATGGCGACTTTGAGAACTGGACAAACGGTTTGCCAAATAACTGGAAGACTGCTTCTTCTGCAGGAAATGCAACACTCAGCCAGAGTACAGATGCTCACAGCGGAAAGTATTCTGTAAAGGTTGGTGGGTCAAGTTCTGCCAACAAGCGCCTTGGTTACAAGGAGATAACTCTGAAGCCAGGTGAATATACTGTTACGTTCTATGCAAAAGCTGCTACATCTACAGGTGCCTCTGTTCGTCCTGGATATGTTCCGGTGAAAGATGGAGCAAACCCAACCGGAAGCGATTATAAATATGGTGACTATGTAAACGACATAACAGCCACGAAATGGGTGAAAGTCACATATACATTCACAATCGAAACTGAAGGTACTTACAGCCTTCTTGTAATGAATGCCAAAAAGCCAGGCGGAGATGTGTTGATTGACGATTACACTTTGACAATGGGCTCTACCGTTATCATTAAATAAAACATTGACCTTATATATTCAGAATCCCATCATCCCTCCAGATGATGGGATTTTTCTAAGCACTCCTAAATCTAACAATACATAAAATGGAAAACGACAAGGAGTTTATTCCGCAGAAAGGAGGCTATCGTGATTTGATAGCATTTCAGAAGGCAACTTGCATATATGACATCACATATTATTTCGCACACAAATTCTTGGACAGGACTGACCGTACCGTAGACCAGATGATACAGGCTGCGCGCAGCGGCAGACAGAATATTGCCGAGGGCAGTGCGGCGGCAACCACCTCACGAGAAACGGAGCTGAAACTGACCAATGTGGCGAAAGCAAGTCTGCAAGAACTATTGCTGGATTATGAGGACTATCTCAGGCAAAACGGACTGGTACAGTGGGGAATATCAGATGTAAGAACTGTAAAGGCGAGGGATATTTGTAAAAGACATAACGATACGGAATTTTATATGAAACAGATTCCGAGCCGTTCGGCTGAAGCCATCGCAAATATTGCAATAATACTGATTCATCAAGCAGACACTCTCCTCAGACTGTTGATAGAGAGGCAAAAGGCGGATTTCCTGAAAAACGGTGGAATCAGGGAGGAAATGACGAGGGGCAGAATTGCTTATCGGCAACAGAATGGATGGAAGAAGTGAGAAAGTGAGAAATCTTTATGGGACAGATAGGACAAATAGGACAGATAGGGCTTATAGGACAGATAGGACTTATAGGATTAATAGCAAGGCTGTATTTGTCCTATTTGTCCTATCTGTCCTATAAGTCCTAAAACGTCCTATTTGTCTTAAAAAAGGCGTAACCCCTCATTTAGCCTGCTGGTTCAACATTTTTCCAAAATTTCTTGTCCATTCCACAAAAAAGCCTTACCTTTGCAGCCAAATGCTGAAAAGCATCGAAAATAATAAACAAATAAACAAACAATTTTAGATTAAAATGAAAAAAGGTATCCATCCAGAAAACTATCGCCCCGTCGTATTCAAGGATATGTCCAACGGCGATATGTTCCTTACACGTTCTACATGCAAGACTAACGATACAGTAGAATTTGAAGGAGAGACTTACCCAGTGGTAAAGGTCGAAATTTCAAGCACATCTCACCCGTTCTATACTGGTAAGAGCAAGCTCGTTGACTCCGCAGGTCGTGTGGACAAGTTCATGAGCCGCTATGGAAAAGCCCGCAAATAATATATACTAAGATATATAATTATTCAGGAAGATATTAAAGTGTGTTCAAGCGTAGTTGCATATGCGCATGAACGCACTTTTTGTTTGTATCCCAATCTGTCTTGCCCCCGAAACGGGCGTTACGCTGTTTTATGAGATGGGTTAAACCCATTTTGGGGAATAATCCTCTTGCTGCCGACAGTCAGCCAGAGGAAAAGAAAACTAAGACAATTCAAATCATTATGAAATTCATTATGAAGAACAGATTTCTTATTCGTGCTATGTATGCTGCGGCAGTTGCCCTTTTCTTCATGGCATGCGGCAGCGACAATGATGGTAGCGGTTCTTCACCGGCAAAAGAACCCAACGTAAACAGAAACACTGATTATTCCGATGCCGCTGCGACAAGAACCGAAGTGCCGCATCTGCAGGGAGGCAACAGCCAGTTCATAGCCTATAGGGTGAGCGACAATACGTTCGACAAAGACGGAGTGAACTACTGTGTGGAGTGGGACCGCACTCTGAAGTCAAACCGCTGGACATGCTATGTGATGACCAAGCAGAACATAAAGAAGAATGTGCAGCGATGGTATGCCGCCGAAGGCGAGATGCAGTATCCGTTCGACGTTGTAAACCTGACAACTGACGATTATCACACTAAGAGCAACGGACAGGATTTGATATACGGATCAGGATTCGACCATGGACATCTCTGTCCGTCGAACGACCGCCTGTACAGCCTTGCCATAAACAAGCAGACGTTCTATCTCACCAATATGCAGCCGCAGTACAAGGTGTTCAACGGAAGCGACAAGAACTATAAGTACAAGGGTCTGTGGATAAACATGGAGCAGTTCCTGTATAACTTCGTGTCAGGAACAAAGTTCTCCTCCGCTGACTCCCTCTTCGTGTGCAAGGGCGGTACGATAGACAGCGAGAACCATATCCTGCAGCGTATCGGCGGCAAGATGATAGTTCCGAAGTATTTCTATGCTGCCGTGGTGTGGAAGCGTGCCAAACTCAACGTGTATTCCGGCCTCGCTTTCTGGTTTGAGCACACCAACGTATATCATGGCGACGATGCGCTGAAGGGATATGTCGTTTCCATCTCCGAACTGCAGAACAAACTTGGCAACAAGATAGACTTCTTCTGCAATCTGCCGGACAAGACAGAGGCGCAGGTAGAGAAAGTGGCTGCGACAATGGACTTCGGTTTATAAAAAATCGCAAATATTCCGCATTTATTTGGTGCCTTTTCATCAGAAATGCCTATTTTTGCAAATAGATTGGCGAGAATGCTTCTTCTGAAGCCTCTGCAATGGAGATATTATAAGTCTGTAATCGTGGATTATCAATCTGTGGTAAGAGGATTGTCAGCCTGTAGGGACATGGATTCCTCAACCTGTAATGCGCAGGGTATATCCTTGGCGCAGATGGTTCCGTGGCAAGAAGCGTCATTCTGCAAGAGAACAGGTTATTAAATCGGAAATATATTTTAAAACAAAAAACAAGAATAGAAATGAATACAGTATTTGACTTTTCGGTTAAGGACAGAAAAGGAAAGATGGTAGCTCTCAAGGAGTATGCCAACGAGGTATTACTGATTGTCAACACAGCCACTAAATGCGGATTCACTCCACAGTATGAAGAGCTGGAGAAGCTCTACGAGAAATATCACAGCCAGGGTTTTGAAATCCTCGACTTCCCCTGCAACCAGTTCGGACAGCAGGCGCCAGGAACCGATGAGTCTATCCATGAGTTCTGCAAATTGAATTTCGGCACAGAGTTCCCACGCTTCAAGAAGGTGAAGGTGAACGGTCCTGATGCCGATCCTCTATATAAATTCCTCACTTCGCAGAAGGGCTTCGCCGGATGGGACGAAAGCCATCCGTTGACAAAGGTTCTCGACGAGATGCTCTCACAGGCCGATCCCGACTACAAGTCAAAGGCAGACATCAAGTGGAACTTCACCAAATTTCTCGTAAACAAATACGGAATGGTGGTAGAGCGCTTCGAACCGACAGAGAATATGGAGAACGTCGAGAAGAAGATAGAAGAATTGTTGTAAAACAGAATAACGACTTTAAATACTAAATTATAATATGGAACACGTAAAATGCTTGATTATCGGTAGTGGTCCTGCAGGATACACTGCTGCTATTTATGCTTCAAGAGCAAACTTGAAGCCAGTTGAATATTGCGGTCTGCTCACCGGTGGCCAGCTCACACAGACTACTATGGTGGAGAACTTCCCCGGTTATCCTCAAGGAGTGCTTGGCGGACAGATGATGAACGACATCCGCGAGCAGGCAGAACGCTTCGGCGCTGACATCCGCGACGGCATCATCACTAAGGTGGACTTCAGCAAGGCTCCCTACAAGGTGACAACAGAAGAGGGCGTTGAGATTGAGGCGGACACCGTGATCATCGCCACAGGAGCGTCTGCAAAGTATCTCGGACTTGACGACGAGAAGAAATACAACGGTATGGGAGTGTCAGCATGTGCCACATGCGACGGATTCTTCTATCGCAAGAAGACCGTTGCCGTTGTGGGCGGTGGCGACACAGCCTGTGAGGATGCCCTCTATCTCGCCGGTCTGGCAAAGAAGGTATATCTCATCGTGCGCAAGCCATTCCTCAGAGCCTCTAAGGTGATGCAGGAGAGAGTGATGAACGCTGAGAACATCGAGGTGCTCTTTGAGCACAACACCATCGGACTCTACGGTGAGAACGGTGTAGAAGGCGCACATCTCGTGAAGCGTCGCGGCGAGGCAGACGAGGAGAAGGTTGACATCCAGATCGACGGTTTCTTCCTCGCTATCGGCCATAAGCCAAACTCTGACGTATTCAAGGAGTGGCTCGAGACCGACGAGGTGGGTTATATCAAGACCATCGACGGCACACCACGCACCAAGATTCCTGGAGTGTTCGTTGCCGGCGACGTTGCCGACCCTGTATACCGTCAGGCTATCACGGCTGCAGCAAGCGGTTGCAAGGCTGCGCTTGAGGCAGAGAGATATCTCTTGAACAAGTAATTCTCTCTTTGAGAGTTTCGTGAATATGCAGCCCGTAATGGTGGGCTTGCAATAGGGTAGGAGGAAGATGAAATATTTTTCCTCCTATTTTTATGTCCTTCTGTCAGGGATTATAAGTAAAGCAAAAGGAGCGAAGAATCAGATTCCTCACTCCTTTCTTAGGTCTGCATTACCTTAATATATCCTGATGTCTTTTATGCTTCAAAATCCTTTTACCTATCGTTTCTTTAATATAGTATATTTATCCTTCTTTCCAGTCAGTCTTGTGTTGTATATATGATATAAGTCTTCTTTCTTTTATCCTTTTATCTTCCGAATCTTCCACCGCCACCGGAACGTCCGCCGCCTCTTGATGAACTGTTGCCGCTGCCGACAGACCTGTTGTTCGACGAACTGCTGCGACTCGGTGTGAAGGTGTTGGCTGGGCGGGAAGAACCGCCTGCCGGACGATATATTCTCGTCGGGCTGTTGTTGAAGCTGTTGCCCCTTGATGATCTGCCTATCTCTTGGCTCACTGTCGTGCGAGAGCTGCTCAGATTCGTTGTGCCGTTGCCGGTGCCTCTCCTCGGTGTAGTGCCTCTGTAGCCGCTGTTGTTGTCGCGTCTGTTGTTGCCGCGGTCATAGCGTCCGTTGTTGTTGTCGTCGCGTCTGTTGTTTCGGTCATAGCGTCCGCTGTTGTTGTCGTCGCGTCTGTTGTTGCGGTCATAGCGTCCGTTGTCATGTCTGCGGTCATGGCCTCTTTGTCCGCGGAAATCGCCACGGTCATATCTGTCTCTCATTCCAAAGCGGCTCTCTCCTGGGCGAGGTCCGAAGGTGCGTCCGTGATACCAGCTGCGTCCGCCGTTTCTGTGCCAGCTGTGTCCGCCGTAGTATGTGGCATAGAATGCCGGTCTGCCGAAATAGAAATATGTGCGGTTCGGGTAGCGTACATAGATGCTGAATCGCCACACGCCGTTGGTCCATATAAGCGGACGGTAGAAATATGCCGCTGAGCAGAAGGCGTTATACTGCCAGTCGAAGAGGATATAGCTGAGATCCATGTTTCTTCTCGTCCAGTATGTGCCGTAGAGGTCATCATAGGTGCTTATGCTCATCAGATAGTCGAGGTTCACCTCGTATGCTGCCTCATACTGCTCATCGTTCAGGTTCAGCTCGTAAGCCATCTTGTCGGTCAGGAAGAGTGCTCTGTCCCTTGCCTGCTCGTAGCTCATCGCCATTGTGGATAGTGCCACGGTGAGAAGCAATGCCATTGATAATATAAACCTTTTCATGATCATTGTGTTTTATGTTCGTAATGTTCTTTTCTCTGGTGCAAAGAAACAACAATTCCCGGTGCTGCCAAAGGGTTTTTCCCTAAAGTGGGAGGGAAAATCCCTATAAGTGTTTTCTCTTTTTTGAAGTGTTAGTTTATTGTTGTACTTTTGCGGTCTCCTTGTTTACTTGTATCTTGCCTGCTTGTCAACTAGCAGAGCAAGTTGAAAACTTGCGGAATATATAATATAAGGTGTATGGCAACAGTGAATGAAACCAAATGGCTGACCAAGTATCAGCAGCTAAAGGACTATGTGGAGCAGCATCATCAGCTGCCCGACAAGAAGAAGGTGGAGAACCGGGGACTGCTCAACTGGTGGAAATACAACAAGAAACTGGCCAAGCTGGACAAACTCTCAGAAGAGAAGCTACGGATGCTGCAGGATTTGTCTGACAGCAGGATAATAAAATCTGACAAAAAGGCATTGTTTTTGTAAATATTATGTACATAGTGTCATACGTTTGTCATATATTTGTATATATTTCCGCTTATTTTATGTCAATTTACTAACAGCAAATATATGCTTTCTTTGATTGATATCAATAAAAAGCGTATGAAACGACTATATCCCCTCTATTTGTTGTGTGCGAACACAAAAGGCATTAACTTTGCAACTGAAAAGATAAAGATAAAGATAAAAGCTGCAATAAGAGCAGCAGGTAAGAAGATTGTTTAACGATAACTAAAAAGAGAAAGGAAATTGATTATGTTGACATTTATGTTAGTAACAGCATGTGTAGTAGCTTTTGCAGTATTGGCAAGTGTTGGAATGAACATCGGCATGAAGCTCTACAAGTAAATTTTCTGAAGTATTTGAATTTTAGAAAGTATTAGAGAGAATCAGTTTATTTGTATACCCGCTCGTATGAGAGGGTGTAACCGGAGCGGTTGAATGGCGACTTCCATGTCGTTGTTCAACCGCTTTTGACTTCAGCCCCCACCTGGTCTCAAACCCATCCTAACCTTCCCAAAGGGAAGGAACAGATTACTCCGGCTATCGACGACAGCCCCCACCTAGCCTCCCCCGAAGGGGAGGGACAGATAGCATTGGCTGCATGATGGTCATTTGTAGTTGTCTGATTATCAATCGTTTATCAATAGTAACAGTAACTGTCCCTCCCCTTCGGGGGAGGCTAGGTGGGGGCTGATGACA
>OGXZ01000114.1_pt1 | contig 42837 bp, 68 predicted proteins | sample 1576431 | NCBI WGS metagenome assembly OGXZ01 (sample SAMEA3541590, study PRJEB24748) | human gut metagenome | biome: human gut; feature: human-associated habitat; material: faeces | place: China | collected 2012
AGTACAGAGTAGCAAAACAGTCTGTAATGAAAGCAATGGCATTTGCTTTCGCAGGCAGAAAACAGACAAAGAGAGATTACAGAAGCCTGTGGATCACAAGAATCAATGCAGCAGCTAGAATGAACGACATCTCTTACAGCAAACTGATGCACGGTCTGAAACTGGCTGATGTAAACATCAACAGAAAAATGCTGGCTGAACTGGCTGTATCTGATCCCGCTGCTTTCACAACACTGGTAAACACAGCTAAAGCAAAATTGAGCTAATCAATTTTCGGGTAGGAAATAATGGATAAAATCTTGCAAAAGCAGGGTTTTATCCATTTTCTTTTTTGTGGATTATCTGTTGGGGAGGTACTGTGCTATGGAAGCGATCATTGTAAAGGCTGCAGGTTTTCTGCTGATCATTGCACTGGGGTTTATACTCAAAAGTGTTGGATTATTTCGGGCAGAAGATAGCCGGGTTTTGGCAAATCTAGTATTGAAGATTACGCTGCCCATGTCCATTATCCATAACTTTGTGACACTGACATTAAGCAAGACCCATTTGGTGCCCATTGGTCTGGGTTTTTTGACAAACTTTGCTGTCATTGGTCTGGTGCTTTTGCTGACAAGAAAAATGAATGGTGCAAGACGTGCATTTTTTCTAATCAATTGCGCAGGGTACAACCTAGGGCTTTGCGTACTGCCGTATCTGCAAAGCTTTTTTGATGCAGAAGCAGTTGCCATTATTTGCATGTTTGATGTGAGCAATGCCATGATGTGTTTTGGCGGTACATTTACCATTGCCATGACGGTAGCAAAGGGCAGAGGACAGATGGATAAAAAAGAAATTGTCAGAACACTGTTTTCTTCCATGCCTTTTGTTACATATTTACTGATGATTGTCATGGCAGGATTGCATCTGCGTTTCCCAGAACCTGTTTATACTGTGGCAGGGATGATCGGAGAAGCAAATGCCTTTTTGGCAATGTTTCTCATTGGTCTGCTCTTTGAACCAAAAATCAGACGAAGCGAAGCAAAAGATATGATTTCTGTCATTTCTATTCGTCTGATTGCAGGCATAGCATTTGCTTTGATCATTTATTTCTGTTTGCCACTGCCGCTGCTATACCGTCAGGTTTTGGCACTGGTGGTTTTTGGACCTATTTTAAGTGTTGCTCCTGTGTATACAGAACGTTGCGGATATAACCGTTCTGTTGCCGCAGTGCTCAATTCTTTTATGCTGCCATTCAGCCTTTTGATCATTACAATCTTGATGATGGTGATGCATATATGATTATAATTTCTCCGAACAATCATACAGTTCGGAGATTTTTTCTGTATTGTTTTCTGAATTTGAGAAAATATTGCGTATCAGGAAAAGTGTGATAAAATAATAAGAATATGGGGAAGTTTATGAAGAGATAGAAAGGAAAAGGAGATGGATAATGGAAGTATTTGTAACAGCAGTAAATAAACTGATCATCATTTTTTTGCTGGTTTTGATTGGCTGTTTTGCCAAGAAAAAGGACATTATTGATGATTGTTTCATTGATAAGTTTTCTGGATTTTTGACAAAAATTGTTGTGCCTTGTTTCATCATTTCATCCATGCAGCTGTCCTATACACCGGAATTGCTACAGAAAGGTATTGTGGTTTTTGTAACTTGTATGATCATGCATATCTGGGGCATGTTGGTCGGCTTCGGAACAGGCAAGCTCTTCCGTGTGCCTCATATGAATCTGGGTATCTGGGTGTTCAGCTGTATGTTTGCTAACATTGGCTTCATGGGTGTACCTGTCATTTCTATGATCTTTGGCGGAAACAGTGTATTTTACTGCGCATTTGCCACTGCGGCATTTAATCTGGCATCTTATACACTTGGGATCTGGATCATCGGAAGATATGGCGATGGCAGCCATCCAGTGGAAATTTCTCTGCGTCAGTTATTGAAATTGCCAGTGAATATTGCCATTATCATTGGTATGATTCTGTTTATTGGCAATATCCAGTTGCCAGAAGCCATTGGCGGTACTGTGAAAATGGTTGGGGATATGATTGCACCTTTGGCAATGATTTATATTGGTGCCGTTTTGGGACGGATGCACCTGAAGGAAATGATTTATGATCGTTGGGCGTATGTGATTTCTATCATTCGTTTGATTGTGGTTCCACTGACAGCCTATCTGATGCTGCGTCCTTTTATCACAGATCAGCTGGTTTTGGGCGTTGTCATTGTAGGGCTATCGACACCAATCGGTGCGTATTGTGCCATTTTGGCAGCACAGTATGGAGCCGATGAAAAAACAGCTTCTCGTTATATCTTTATTTCAACAGCTTTGAGCATATTGACCATGCCATTTTTCTTCTTCCTGTTTATTTAAGAAATATGGCAAAGAAAGGATGTGTTCTGTTTGGATCATAAAAAAATGTCAAAACGTACAAAACGCCGTTTGACCATTCGCGGTGTTTTGTCTGCGTTGATTATTTTGGTTTTGGTACGTTCTATTATTATGGGAAGCTATGAAAATGCTTTTGTATGCATTTTGTCATTGGTTTTGTTCTGCGTGCCTATTTTTCTGGAAAAGCATCTAGCCATTGATATTCCGCCAGTTATGGAAGGAATTATCTATTGCTTTATCTTTGCAGCAGAAATTTTGGGCGAGATCAATTCCTTCTATACACTGATTCCCGGATGGGATACCATGCTTCATACACTCAATGGTTTTTTGGTGGCAGCAGTGGGATTTTGTCTGGTGGATTTGTTCAACCGCAGTGAACGGATGACATTTCGGTTATCTCCGTTATTTTTATCTATTGTTGCTTTTTGTTTTTCCATGACCGTAGGCGTTTTGTGGGAATTTTTTGAATTTTCTATGGATCAGCTCTTACATACGGATATGCAGAAGGATTTTCTTGTGCAAAGCGTTAATTCTGTATTGCTGAATCCATCAGGGCTGAACAATGTTGTCCGTGAACCCATCACCAGTCTAGTGGTCAATGGACAGGACTGGATGGAATTCCCGGGCGGATATGTGGATATTGGTCTCATTGATACCATGAAAGATTTGATGGTAAATTTCATTGGGGCAGTTGTTTTTTCTATTATTGGATTTTTCTATGTAAAAACAAGAGGGAAAGGCAAAATTGCTGCATCTCTGATTCCTGTTGTATTGCATGAGGAAGAGAAGAAAGAGGAGGAGTCATAATGGCTGATTTTGGGAAGGTAGCAGAAAATCTGAAAAGACGTGGATATGCTGTCAAAGAATTTGCAACAGCAAAAGAAGCGGCAGACTATCTCAATGGAGAAATTGATGGCGTCAGCGTTGGCTTTGGCGGTTCTGCTACATTGGATGTGATGGGACTGTATGATATGCTTTCCAGCCATAATACCGTTTATTGGCACTGGAAACAGGATAAGGATATGGCACGAAAAGCGGCTATGCAGACAGACGTATACCTGACTTCTGCCAATGCGCTGGCGGAAACAGGAGAAATCATCAATATTGACGGCGTTGGCAATCGTGTGGCATCCACATTGTTTGGGCATCAAAAAGTTTATTATGTCATTGGTGAAAATAAGCTGGAACCAGACTTTGAAAAGGCTGTTGCCCGTGCCAGAAATATTGCGGCACCTCAGAGAGCGGCACAGTTTGGAAAAAAGACACCCTGCGTTGTGACAGGAAATGGATGTCAAGATTGCAGAAGTCCAGAACGGGTTTGCAGAGCAATGGTCGTTCTGTGGGAACCTATGATGGGTATGGATGCAGAAGTGATTCTCATTCATGAAAATCTGGGGCTGTAAAAAAGTTTTGATTGGAAAAGAATGGAAAGGGAAAGACTTTTCAAGTTTTGTTTTCTGTGATAATATGTTTGAAGCAGAGAGTGATCATAAGGGAAGGGAGGCATACCCTTGGAAAGCGAAAAAAGGCGGCAGAAAATCATAGAATTGCTGAAAAAACAGGAAGAACCCATTAGCGGCAGTCAATTGGCGGAACAATTTGGCGTGACTCGTCAGGTCATCGTAAAGGATATGGGAATGATCAAAGCGGGAGGACTGCCTTTGCTTGCGACAGCAAAAGGGTATTTGCTCCAGAAAGAAACAGATGGTTTACATAGACGAGAAATCCGTGTATGTCACAACAGAGAACAGATTGGTGATGAAATGCAGCTGATCGTAGATTTGGGCGGATATATATTGAATACCCATGTGGATCATCCCATATATGGCAGTGTTGGAGAATCTTTACGGATCAAAAGCCGCAGAGATATCCAGAATTTTCTGGCTAAAACGGAAGAAACAGGATGTATGCCCTTATTGGCACTGACCAATGGTGTACATAGCCATACCATTGCCGCAGAAGATGAACAGACATTGGATGAAATCTGTGCGGAACTGCAAAATGCTGGATATCTGCTGAAATAAATCATATGGAAATGAAAAGGATAAACCTCTTTAAAAGGGCGTTTATCCTTTTTTTGATAAAAATGTATGAAGAGAATGTCTTGCTTTTTTTGACGAAATATGATACCATACAACTCATGTAAATATAGGTGTATATACACCTTGAAAGGGGCGGAATATTTCGTGGAAAAAAACACAATTTGGCAGAAAATACTCAAACGCTATTTTATCAATGGTCTGAATGGGATGGCTTTGGGGTTGTTCTGCACGCTGATTGTAGGTTTGATTATCAAACAAATCGGGACATTTATTGGCGGCGATGTGGGGATGTTCATTGTGGCATTAGGTAATTTTGCTACTATGTGTACAGGGGCAGCCATTGGTGTTGGTACAGCTTATGTTATGGAAGCGCCACGGATGGTTGTGTTTTCCTCTGCTGTGACAGGTCTTTTGGGTGCAAACGCTGCAGCTTTTGCCAATGGAACATTGTTCCCGGAAACAGGCGGTATGCTTCTCAGCGGCGCTGGTGACCCTCTGGGGGCATTCATTGCAGCATTAGCTGGTTTGGAAATCGGGCGTCTGGTTTCCGGCAAAACAAAAGTGGACATCATCGTAACCCCTGTAGTGACCATTGGTGTGGGCGGCTGTATTGGAACACTCATTGGTCCTCCTTTGTCCGCAGCTATGACGCAGTTGGGGGATTGGATTCGGGTAGCAACCTATTTGCAGCCGTTCCTCATGGGGATTGTCATTTCTGTAGTTATGGGTGTTGCGTTGACACTGCCTATCAGTTCTGCGGCGTTGTCCATTATTTTGGGATTGTCTGGTCTGCCTGCTGGTGCGGCTACCGTTGGCTGTTCTGCGCAAATGATTGGCTTTGCTGTTGCCAGCTTCCGGGAAAATAAATGGGATGGGCTGCTGGCACAGGGCATTGGCACTTCCATGCTGCAAATTTCCAATATTGTGAAAAATCCTTTGATCTGGATTCCGCCCACATTGACTTCTGCCATTTTGGGGCCTTTGGCAACGGTGGTTTTTCAGATGGAAAATAATCCTGCCGGCGGCGGTATGGGTACCAGCGGTCTGGTGGGTCAGATTATGACATGGCAGACCATGGCTGGCAGCAGAGGCGCGGGGCTGCTTTTGTTTCAGATTCTTTTGCTACATTTTATACTGCCTGCCATTTTGTCTTTTATTTTTTCAGAAATCATGCGGAAAAAAGGCTGGATTCGTTTTGGCGATATGAAATTGGATATTTAATGTAAAAAAGCATCGGAAACTGTGACGGCTGTTTTCTCATGAAGCAGCCCCTGAGACATCCGATGCTTTTGCTATATGTAAAATAAAGTATGAGGGGGATCTAAACAAGGAAAAGAACCCGAGGGAAGCGGGTTCTTTTCAAAAGGGGAGGGTATGTATTACTATCTTTTCCCCTTTAAAGGCTTGAAAATTCAACATCTTTTTTTTGAAAAGTTGCATAATAGTTGCATTATTGCAGAAAAGCATTTGAAAGATAGGTGTTAATTGTCTGGGTGACTTCCTTTTCCTTGTTTTCCATGGTATGCTGATATACCCGTTTTAACATCATATCGGATTCATGCCCCATGCGCTTCATGGCATATTTGGAAGGGACGTTATTTGCCAGCATCATTGAGGCGTGATAATGGCGGAGGGCATGAAATGTTATATGATTGATGCCAATTTTTGCTACCAGACGCATATATCGGTTTGATACATTTTCTGGGTTCAAAGAAAAAATCAGGTCATTGGGTTCTTTTACCTGCACTGCCTGTTTTAAATCAGGAATTAGAAAGTCAGGAATTGAAAGCGTTCTTTTGCCTGCCTTTGTTTTGGGAGTTTTTAAAATCCACTTCTTTTCTGGTGTTTTGACCATTGCTCTCTGCACTTTGATTTGATTTTTACAGAAATCAATATCAGATGCTTTTAGGGCGCAAATTTCGCTGCGGCGAAGTCCCATACCGAAAGCAATTTTCATTGCCAGAGAAAGCTGAAAAGATTTGCAATGATCCAGCAACAGTTTGATTTCCTGCTCGGTTGGTATTACGGTTTCTTCGGCTGCATTTGCCGGGTAGGTGATGCGCAACTGAAAGTATGGGGCATATACAGCCAGAATAGTAGAAAGTACGCCATAAGTGTTTCTAAGGGTTTTAGGGGCATAGCGCGTAGCTTCAATATTTACTTCCGCCTGAATTTCCTTATTCGTCAATTTATTTATGGGAATATTGCGAATGGTTGGAAAACGGTTTTTGTGAATGTTAATGTAGCCGCGGAGGGTTGCAGGTGATAGAATATTACGTTTCATATCAATATAGTTCTGTAACGCCTGCTCCACGGTCAAAATTGTTGTCTGCCCTTTACGATTCGCCTTGAAATCTTCTGCCATCCGAACGACTTCTGACTTTTTGTCTGCGGTAAACCTTTCGTAGATCCTTTTCTCCTTTCCATCAATGGTTTCCGTGTGACTATATACCAGTATAGTCCAGGTTCCGGCTTTTGTTTTCTTTGCTTGAGCCATAAAAAAAGACCTCCTTTATTCTATACAAACAAGGCGGTCTATGATATAATACGATAAGACGAGGTTGTATTATATATATGACCGCCGATCCTCGTTCCTGCGCCAACAGGGACGGGGATCATTTTTTTTATTTTACCATCAGAACATTTGTTCTGTAAATCCATAAAGGAAACAAAAAAAGTTGCATTTTTTGTGCAGGTTTTATTAGGATTCTGGCTCGAGTTTTCTTAGTTCATTTTCTATATCATTTAAGTTTTCTAATAATTCATTTTTCATTGATTGAGGAAGGTCGTACAGATCAAGTATATCAGTAATCGCTTCGTACTGTCCTTCCCAGTAACCGATTGTGTCTGCTGGGTAAAAATCTTCTCTGCTTACGGCGTTAACGATTGTATCTTCCTGTCCTGCTTCATAGCCGTCCTTATAACCATCATCATAACCATTTGAATAAGCTGAATTATCAGAAGAACATGAGGATAGAAAGATAGAAGAAAAGGCAAATATTAGAAAAAAGTATTTTTTCAAATTGTTTTCCCTCCTAAATCAGTTGGATGGAAACAACGTATCAAGACCATATTTGACTGTTCCGTATAGGTTATCGCAATATGCAGCAATTTCTAATTGTGCATCATGAATAGAAGATGAGGCAGAATTTACCATAGAGAAACCTTGTGCGTTACCATTGTAAACTTTGTTGCAGCCATCTACATACAATTTCCCAGCAGCAATGATTTTGTTTAATTGCGGTTGAATAGCATAAAATGCTTCCACTTTTCCATTTGTAATTGTCTGATTTAATTTTTCTAAATCAGCAATTTTCATATTTACAAGGCTTATATGTGTTGGCATACTAGAACGCATTAAATTATAGTCATAATATGCAGGGGCATGACTGACAATGATAGTCAATTCATCACTATGAGAGCGAATTGGATATGCGTAATTCAATACGTATGAAGAACCGAGAAGGATTTCATATTCTGATAACTGCATAGGTTGGGTAGATGTTTGTGTTTGTGCATAAGCTGAAACTGTTCCAAGTGACATTGATAAAGCAAGTGCAATAGCAAAAATTCTTTTTTTCATGTTGATTCCTCCTTTTTGTTTGAGTGTAGCACAAGGGCAGAGGAATGTGATGTGGATAAGTGAAAAAAGGGGAATTTTGGAAGAACAAACAAAAAATGCACTTCATAATTGGTGAAAACGTACATGGAAAAGCATAAGAAAAAATGATATATTGAGAAAAACACGAACGTATGTTCTTATTTTGGGGGTGTACTATGGAAGAAGAATACAGGAAAGCAATCATCAATATGGTAAAGGAAATAAAAAATCCAGGTCTATTAAAAAGAATTTATAGTTATATTTGTATCAGCATAAAAAAATAAGAACCAGTTATGGTTCTTATTTTTTTTCGCCAAAATTCTCATACATGCTGAACGTCAAATCTTCAATTACTTTTTGGCTTTTTACATCTAATTTCCAGTACAATTCTAAAAATTCTCTTGTTCTTTCTTTTGCGTTTGCGTCAATATCTGCCAGAAGGGATGTAAATTCGTCTAAAGGTAGTACATCTGAAAACATTTTGCCAATTCCTTTTTCCAACCAATCTCGATTAACTTTCAGCTTTTCACAGATTAAAGACAGATTTCTTTCTGTTAAGTTTCTTTCGCCTCTTTCAATACTACTGATTGCAAAATTGCTGATCCCTATAACCTCACCTAATTCAGCTTGGGACATGCCTAATTTCATACGCAATTCTTTTAGGCGTTTGTTCATGTCCAATTCACCTCCTTTTCTTAAAGAATATAGACAAAGTCTAAAAAAGTCAATAGAAAAATAAAAAATTACTTGACAAAATAGACTAAGTCTAATATTATTAAGAAAAAGAATAGACAATGTCAATACAAAAGGAGGGAAGAACATGGACAAAGACAAAGAAAAAAAAGTAAAAGCATTATTGGAAACTTTTTCTAAACTGAACGTAAATTCCCAGGCAATTATTCTTTCTTCTGCAAATTGTCTGCTGGCTCGTCAGGAAATGGAAGATGACAAAAAAGCAAGCTAAAGTCATAGGACATTGTATAGAAAGGAAAGGAGAATCAACATGATCATTGAAAGACAGGTAGAAGCAAAAATGAAGGACGATGAAGATTTCGCTTACTTCGTAACGGAATCTCTTTTGAAATTTTTTGAAAAGGACTGGGGGGACACGGCGGCTTATGACGTGGAAGGACCGGAGCCGGAATTCCCATACAGAACGGGAGCGTTTTACTATCATGATGGGGATTGGATCAAAATCCGGTACAAGGGCAGGGAAACGGAAGTGACATTTGCCAGAGGGGAGGCAAAAAGCCCCAGCAAGCGCCAGCAGTTAAACGAGCTGCTCTATCAACATTCGATGGAATCACAGGTTTTCTACACGGACTTGCTGATGCTTTTGCATAAAGAAGCGGAAGAAAATCACACCTGGTAAACAGAGAGAATTTTCACTTTGCTGCATCGTGCCATAGTGGTATAGACATCACAGATCTGGCGCACAGATTCAGACTGGAAGTCAGCACCGCAAGACGGACAAACAATGGGATGTTTGCCAAAGGCGTCATCCTGTTCCGGTACATAAGTCACGGCAAAGACCTTCTGGCAAACGGGGCAGAGACAATCGGCAACAAGTTTCATAAGAAGCACCTCCTTTCTGAAAGAATCAGGCTGCGGCAACAGCCTGTGATTTCAGATTAGGGGAAAGGATGGAAAAAGTCAAGAAAGAAGGCGAAAGAACATGGAAGAATCAAAGGAAAGACACCTGATTTTCGAAAATGAAATCCTCCGCAGCAGAGCGGAGGAAAGTTACAGATCATATGAGAACGCCAAACAGCAAGAGCAGCGATGGAAAAAAATCTGCGGATATGCGGTGGCGGCGTGTGTGAATTGTGTCGTTTTAGCATGGATTGCGGCATGGAATTACCATAGAAAGAAATGAGAAGCCCGAAGGGAAAAGAATTAATGGACTTAGTCCAGAGGTTTGATATGGTGAGCAATGAAGTAAAGAATACATTCATAGGTATTCTTATCTTTCAGATGCAGCCAAGCACAGTTTTCAGAGCAATTTTTCTGTGTGATTGGACAAATTTTATCAAAAATTTTTTCCCTGCATCCCGAAGAGAAACGGGGACGGCGCAGCCGGCTTTGCAAAGCAAAGTGCTTGACCATGAAAATCACCTCCTTTCGGTTGTGATTTTCGGGCTTCTCTTTCTGATTATATCAAAAACCATGGAAAGAGTGAAAGGTTAAAAAGGGATGATGTGAAATGCCAAAACTGCGGGAGCGACCAGACCAAAAGGTCTACAACAATTTAACACAAAAATTAAAAAGTGGGATGTTCCTGCGGGGGCTGAACCACAAAGAAACGGCCAGCCGGTGCCGGATGTCGTATTCAACATTTAATGTGAGATTGGCGCAGCCGGAAACATGGAACCTGTGCGAGCTGGTGAAGATCAGCGAAGTGCTGGGGATGCCGTTGAATGAATTGTTTTGATAAAGAGCAGGGGTGTAAATCTTTTGTGCAATAGTCAACGAACACCTACCTTAAAACATCAAAATAAAGAACTGTAACCCTGCACCCCGAATAGAAACGGGGACGCCATAGGCGGCTTTGCGAAGCAAAGTGCTTGACCTCCGCCCCTGCTTTTTATATATGTAGTCAGTAAAAATCAAAAGGAGGAATGATTTATGAACCTATTTGAACTTGCTGGTGGCGCTGTCATGGAACAGGTTCAAGCAGCGGCAAAACGTGTGTTTGAAAACATTTATGACCCAAACACAGAGGCGAAAAAGCCTAGAAAATTGGTGATCGAGCTTGTTTTCAAGCCGAATGAAAACGACCGTACAGACGTTGACGTTTCTGCTGTTGTCAAAACGACGCTGCTGCCTCGTAGAGCAATCCACACAAAAATGATTGTGGAGGCGGATAATAAAGGAAAAATTATGGCGGATGAATACCGTTCCGCAATGCGTGGCCAGATGGAACTGGAAAATGAAAATGAAGGCAAGGTACTTGACCTGCAGAAAAGAAAGGTGGAATAAAAAATGTTGAAATCGTTATTTGAATATGTGGTTGGTTTGTCTAAGGCAAACGTCGTTACTATTGATGGCACGGTTTATACAGATAAACCTTTGCATCTGCCGGAAATGCCAACCATTGAAACACTGCGCACGGATAACCTGTCCAGCATTGTTAATTTCATCAAGCATGCCTGGGATGCTGATCTGCATGATATGGACGATACTGTTCAGAAGATTATCCATGTAGAGGATGCCGGAAAAGTAAATCTGTATTCCTCTGTTTGCAACGAATGTATGGACAGGCAGAAATTTATGACGGCTGAATGGGCAGGAAACAAATTTCCATTTGGTCAGTTTATGGATGCTGAAAAATTTAACATCCTGCTGCAGACCTGCTTCATGGAAACGGATGATTTGAAGGTGATTCAGCAGGTCGTTGGAAATCTGCGGGATGAAGCAGTCCAGAACTACGGGGACGACGGTGTTTCCCAGTCGGTGACAATCAGAACGGGGATCGCTACTGTTGGACAGGTTCGTGTACCCAGTCCGGCAAAACTGCGCCCTTATCGTACATTTTTGGAAGTGGAACAGCCGGCAAGCCTTTTCATCCTCCGCATGAGAGAAGGCGGGCAGTGTGCTTTATTTGAAGCGGACGGCGGTCTGTGGAGAGAAACCGCAAGACAAAACATCCGCAACTATTTTGAGTATGAACTGGAAAAAATGGTGAGTGAACACAAGGTGGTTATTCTGTGATGAAAAAATTCAATGAAAATTTCACCAGAGCCGATGCGGAGGCTATGGGGCTTATGGTTGGAAGTAAGATACAGTACATCAAGCCCATGGAAAACAACCAGAACAGAAAAATCATAAAAAATGGGACTGTGTACCAGCTCTGGAAAAGTCATTTTATCGTCATTTGGGACAAGGGCGGATGGAAAGAAACTTTTCCTTATGAGCTTATCGAAAGCGGAAAAATCAAGATTAAGGGGTGATCCTATGAGTTTTGGAATAGTGTGGATGTGTTTATTGATTATGGGGCTAGCTGGGGCGTGCATCTTCCTTTTGGGAGAAAGAGAGCGTTACAGACGGCACTTGGAACAAAACAGAGGCATGATCCGAAAATACAGAGGATGACCGGCAGCCGCGGGAAATCCCCGCGGCTTTTTTTGAAGGAGGGGAAAATCATGACAGCACTGGCATTTCCAAAAACAAAGAAATACGGAAAGATAGACACAAGCGGTCTGGCATTTCCGAAAACGAAGCAGAAAAAAGCCCGTCAAAGCCACGGGAAAAGCATTATGCAAAAAGAAAAATGCTGCTATATCACCGGATATACGGGGGAAAACCTACATAAACACCATATTTTCTTTGGTGCTGGGCAGAGAGAGATTTCTGAAAAGATGGGATTCTGGGTATATCTGCGGACAGACTTACACGAGGCAGAATACGGGGTACATGGTCGTGACGGTCACGAGTTAGATTTACGGCTGAAAAGAGAGTGTCAGCGGAAATATGAGGAAACACACAGCCGGGAGGAATTTATGGACCTAATCGGGAGGAATTATCTTGACTAGAGCGGAGGTCAGCTGTAAGGGATGCAAAGAGCGGTATGAAAAAATGCCATGAAAAGTGTCCCAGATACCGGAAGTGGAAAGAGTTATGGGAAAAAGAAAAAGAATGGAACCGACAGAAAAATGCTGCTTTATTTGATGGATACAGCAGTCGTCGGAAGGCTATTAAGAGTGCAGCGAAAATAAAATAAGCCGTCCTTTTGGCGGGCGAAAGCCCGGAATCACTCCTTCGGGCGGGAAAGGTTAAGCAGGGGGCTCCTTTCCCGTCCGCCAAAGGGACGGCTTTCGGCACTGTGACGGGCAGAAAAAATGCCCGAAGGCTCCTTTCATATTCATACAAACAAGGGCAGGCGGAGGGATGCCGCCTGTCCGTCAGAGTGCCGAAGGGAGGTAATACATGATGGAAAGAAAACAGATCACGGCATTTTTGAGTGAGCATTTAATTAGCGACAAGCTCTCCGGTGTTGGGAAATACTGGGCAAGGGAAGTTTGTCTGGACTGGGGGACGAAGGACGTTAGGAGGGTTGATTTTATGGAATTTTGCCCGACTGGCGTTCTTAGCGTTTCTGAAATTGAAAAAGGGATTTTTGTTTCCTACGAGGTGAAAAGCTGCATGGCAGATTACAAGAGCGGATTCGGTCAGAATTTTGTGACAGAGAAAAACTATCTGGTCATGCCCATGGAGCTTTACAAGAAGGTCGTACAGGACATTGAAGGCAGTGTAGGTGTGATTTGTCCCGTTCCGGAAGAAAGGGACGTGAAAGATGAATTTCATAGTCCAACGGCTTTAGATACGGAAGGTGTCAAGTGGCGGATGCGGGTCGTTTTGCCGTGTCTGGCAGGCGCACGGAAGCGGTCTATGGTAGAGCTGCTGTTTTGTATGCTGCGGGCTGGGAAGTGAAAGGAGAATGGGAATGGATAAAGATATTAAGGTTTTGATTCAAGAAAAAAATGGACAGCTTTTCTATGAGCTGGATGGTGACGCTTTAAAAATCGCTGCAGCAACACTTGCTATTGCTTGCACTTCAATTTTTTCTTATTACAATGGCAGCATTTCTCCAGAAGAATTGAAGGAAGTTCTGATAGAGCAGATCAATGGGACAGTTGACATCATGAGAGAACACGGAGAATTGCAGCAAAGAGCATTTTCGTGAGGTCGCGGAAATGGTAAGGGAGGAATGAGATTGGTCGATAATCGAAAACAACCTTATGAGTTTTACAAAAAACGTGACAAGTTTTTTTTTATTGATTATTACGGGAGAGAACACATAAAACGTGAATTGTTTATTTTTAATCAAGAAAATGATTTGAATATTTTGGTTGATGATATTTTGGAAATTATAAACAGGATCAATTATATAAGACGAAATTTTGATACAGGTTATAACATTTTGTATGTTATTGAGCGTCTGGTAAGAGAGAAACCGTTGACGCCTTTAACAGGAAATGAAGAAGAATGGGAAAAATTAAGGCATAGAACACGAATTAACAAAAGATGTAGAAGTGTATACATGGATGATGACATGGGGTTTGTTTATGATGATGAAGCAATGAAATATTCTTTTGACGGTGGACATACTTGGCGAGAAGATAGCGAGTTTCAAAAACCGTTAGTATTTCCATACCTTCCACCCACGTATCCGGAAAAAGTATATTTCCGCCAGATTGACGATTCATGTATTGATTTTAGTCCGAAGAATGTCGAAAATATTACAGACAATCCAGAAGAAATCCAAAAATTGTATGAGAAAAAGAAAAGTATTTGACAGAATATACAAAATTGGAAAAGAGGAATGAGGATGGAAAAAGCACTGTTTAACTATTACGATTTTCTGTATAACCCTAAGAACGTAAGAAACTGCAAAGAGTGTCCGGAGAACGGTGGATTTTCTGTAGGAACGAATGGGGATGATGTACTTCCGTGCGGGATGGATACTTGCTGGGTAGAAGTGATTTTGAGAGCTGGTGAAATAATGCTTGAAGAAAAGCAGACCCGCCCCAGTGATCCAGAGGAGCTGATACGGCTTTCTGCAAAATTGGAACTGCTGCCATGTTACTACTGCGGCGGAGAAGGAAAACTGCACGAGGTCAATGTGTGTGAAAATGTGATTTTTGTCTGCGTCAAATGCGAAAAATGTGGGCGTGTTGCAATGCACAGAGGAGCTAAGCTGGAATATGTAAGAAACCCATTTCATACAGAAAAAAGTTTGACTTCGGTACCTATCAAAGATGCGAAAGAACGGTGCGCCTTGAGATGGAATTTCCGTCCCGAAATATTAGGTCCCAGTAAAATTGATGAAATCACAAGCAGAAGGGAATGGAAAGAATGGACAAGGTAAAGCGTGCTTTGCTGGGCGATCGGAAGGCACAGGCGGAGCTGACCAAGAAAGGACGCAAGCTGCCCTGTCATGTGTGCGGGAAAAAGGCAGAAATCATGTTCCGGGAAGGGTTATTCGTCATTATGTGTTCTGACGAATACTGTAACTGCCTTTGTGTGGCGGAGCCTGTCCGGTCGATGGCAATCAGGAAATGGAACGAGCGGGCGGAGATACTGACCGAAAGAGAAATGGAGAAATTGGAGGTAAAATGATGGATAAAAAACATGATAAATATTATGCGGTGATTATGAGCGATGGGAAGATTATGGGGATTCCAGCTGAAATCATTGCTGACAATTATGCAAAGTACTATGAAAAACGGGGCGAGAGCTACAAAGAGAATTTTGACGCTATGATGCACTGGTTTGATACTGATGATTTTGAGTTTGAGGACTGGGCAAAAAATAACATGGACTGGTCAGAAGTTAAAGAACATGCAGAATGGATCGGTGGGCAACAGAAAGAAGCTGACTATGATAACGATTGGATGAACGAAAGAGTGATTTATGTTCATTCGTTATCAGGATTTCAGTCAAAGGGGGAAGCAGAATGAAGGTACAGAAAAGATGCTACAAATGCGGAAAACAATTTGGATTTTATAACGAAAGTTTATTTATGCTGCTGTCAGATGTTAATACTGCGAATAAAAAGAGAAAAACCTTTTATCTTTGCCCAGAGTGCAAAAAGGAACTTGAAACATACATGGAAGATATTGACAAAGTGCAGTTACCTTATTTTACAACTTCCGTTCCGGCAGATCAATTTATCGCAGAAAGTGTAGACGTTGAACGGGTTACAGAGATTATTCAAAGAGTAAAGGCCCGGCATGATGAAATTTTGAATCAGGAAGAAAACAGGGCTGATATGAAATACTTGAAACACATTCTGGAAGATACGGCTTACAGAGATCAGAAAATGGATTTTGTAGTAAATCCATTCTGGCCATTATCAAAGTTTTACCCGGAGAACTACTGCAAAGAAAAGGGAAATGTGATGGTGGCTGGCGTGATCCTCTGCGAAAACTGCAAATACAGAGACACTTGTGGGAGAAAGGTTTCTGTCCAATGTGGAAAGACTGATGATGGACAGCCGATTTGGAAAGAAAAAGAACTGGATTTTTGCAGTATGGGTGAAGGTGTGGAAGATGGACAACTGCTGAAAACAGGGGACAAAGTTGTTTTTGCAGGTGATAAAGAAAAGAAAATCTATACCATCGCAAAAGAGCCATTTATATGGAAGGGGCTTTATGTGGTCACATTGTGGGAACAACTTACCCGTCCAGTGAAGGTAAGCAGTTTAAGAAAGGTGGAAACAGAATGTTCTGGAAGAAGCTGAAACAGCGATTTTGCAAGCATGAATGGGTTGAAATCAATATCGTTGTCGTTAATAGAGGGCTGGTAGAAAAATATTTCCAGTGCCAGAAGTGCGGGAAGATTCGCAAGTTAGGAGGTAGATACCATGAGAAATGATTATGCAAAAGTGAAAGAAAGTTTGGAAGCGTTTGTTGTATTATATGAAACTGTTTTGAAAACAGAGATTTTGGATAACGATAAGAAATTACTGGTCGAAGCTGTTCTGTTTTTTGCAAAAGAAACACTGAAACATGTAAGAAATGCAGAAAACGCGGAAAAGCATGATAGACCAAAAGAAGAAATAGACAACATCTACAAAAAGTGCGAATATTGTATGCTGGCTGTGACTGCAATCAATAATAGTTTGTAAGGGGTGATATATATGGATGCCGTACAAAAGGCAGAGAACTTGACCAAAACCAATACATATACCGAAGTGACACCAAAGCTGAGAGCAGCAATACTGGGAAGATATGCCGAAGGTACTCCATGGGCGGCGAGAGATGAAGATGATGACAGAGTATATTTTTTCCCACAGAAACCTTCATTGTGCCAAACAGGATTTTGTCAAAGTTTTTTTGAAAAAATGATGGGATCATCAAATTCACCTATCTATGACTTTGTAACTTTTGAAAATTCGCCCATATATCTTTTGGATTTGATAATTTCAGAATCTGAATGAAGGAGGGAAAATCATTGAATTTCAAGGAAGAATACAGCGAGAAATTTGACGAGCTGCGGAAAAACAGGGTCAAAACCAGCTTTTACAAATACGGCTCTGCAAAAGAAAATTTTGGAAAGGGCTATGTGGATGCCTTGGGAAGCTTGGAAAAATGCCTTGCAAAATACCGGGAAACAGGAAATACAGAGTATCTTTTGGATGCGGGGAATTATGCCATGTTTGAATATATGTATCCTCAACATGAAAAAGCCCATTTCCGGGCTACGGACAGCAGCGAGAGCGCCGGTATCGTTGGTTTGAGTGTTGGAGAGGCTAGGAGGTTTGAGGAATGAACAAAGTTATTTTAATGGGGCGGCTGACAAAGGACCCGGAAATCCGATACACAGGAACAGGGGAACCAATCGCGATCGCCAGATATACCATCGCGGTCAACCGCCCATATAAGAAAGATGGGCAGACACAGGCGGATTTTATCAATGTAGTAAGCTACCGGAAGGCTGCGGAGTTTATTGAAAAATATTTCAAAAAAGGTCAGATGATTGCCATTGTTGGGCGGCTGCAGGTACGAAGCTGGGACGATTCAGAAGGCAAGCGCCACTGGTCAACGGAAGTCATCACGGACGAAATATATTTTGCAGGCGGAAAAAATGAGAATGGGTCAGCAACACAGGCGGCGCCACAGTCTGGGGTATATCCACCTGCCGACAGTGGGTTCTATCCCGTTGATCCCAGTATTGAGGATGATGACTTACCGTTTTAGGAGGTGTGAAAAATGCGTAGCTTGATTTTAGTCTTGGGAGAAATGGCGAAGCTGGAACAGGAGCGGGCGGCGGAGGTGCATCCGCCCTTTGCTTCCGCCCATGAAGGCTATGCACATATCCAGGAGAAAAAAGAAGAAGCAAAAGCCGAGCTGGACTACATAGAAGTGCAAACGGGTCTTTTGTGGGGAGAAATCAAAAGAAAAGGCATCGGACTGGAAGATGTTGACCGGATAGAGGATGCAGCACTGCGGGGCGCTGCGGAGCTGGTGCAGCTGGCGGGGGTATGCCAGAAGTACAAAGAGAGTGCGGAAGGGTTTCCAAAGCCGGAACGGCCAAGGGAAATAGAAGAAAGTATAAAAAAAAGATTGATTGATGCAATCAGATCAGGTCGGATTTGATGACACAGAAAGGGGAAAATCAACATGGACTTAAAATCATATCAGGCTGGACGGGCAGACGGTTTGCAGCTTGCCCTTCGTTTGGTGAAAGAGGGTGGACAGGAGGCGCTGGAAAAAGAAATCAAATTCCGCAATCAGTACGGCATCAACACTGCCATGACGGAGAAGGAGCTGGAAAAGGCGTCAGTAGCTATCAAGGAAATGACCATTGACACGGTTACCATTATGGCATTGCATACGCTTCACGATGAATTTGGTTTCGGACCTTCCAGAGCAGACAGATTTGTAAACAGGTTCAATGAAAAAGTCGAGTGTATTTTAGATGGGCTTTTTACCTGGGAAGATTTGATTCACCAAAATGCTGTGGAATTGGGAATTGATAAGAAAATCAGGTTGAATGGGATGTGAGCTAATGGAAGGATTGAACACTTTTTTTTACTATGCCTCTGCTATTGGTACTGCTGGTACTGTTTGTTTTTTAGTTTGCCTATACCGTTTGAAGAAATCCATTGAAATGAACAGAGAGACAGACGACAAGCTTGCAAACCTTGTATTGGAAAATATAAGGCTATCGGATGAAAACATTAGATTAAGAATGTACGGAAATGTGCATATAAAAACAGTACATTCCGGAGCAAATAAGGAAGTTTTTTTCTGTGGACTGGAAGGCCAGGCACGGAAAGACAGATATAAACAGCTTGTAAAGCTGCTGCATCCAGATAACGGCGGTGACAAGCAGTTATTCCAGAAAATGCTTGAAGAATACGGGAGGTAAGGCATGGAAAATACATACGAAAACAAAAGCGTGTTTTCCAGCATGGAACAGTTGGAAAATTTTTTAAGAAAACAAGAGGTGGAAAATATGGCTGAAAACAAAGAAAGAAAAATCAATGTACTTGGTACAGAATACAAATATTTTTATAAATGTGTCAACCAAGATGAAAAATTACGGGAGTGTGATGGATACTGTGACAGCAGTGTGAAACATATCGTCGTTTGTGATTTGGCAGTGGACAATATGACAGTGGGGGACGTTATGGCACACGAAAATAAGGTGTTTCTTCATGAAGTAGTACACGCCTTTTTGTTTGAATCTGGGCTTTCCGGAAACTCATGGGCTGCAAACGAAGAAATCGTTGACTGGATGGCACATCAGATTCCGAAGATCGTACAGTCTTTGGAGGAAGCTGGACTGGATGGAGGTTTGAAAAGGGTGAAAGGATATGGAAAACAACATCAGGAAGTGGAGAAGGAAGCGTAATATCAGCCTTGATAAAATGGGCGAGTTGCTTGGGTTGCATAGTACCACAATCAGGCACATGGAGGTGTTCGCAAAAAGACGTCCGCCACAGTACAGGCTGGAAAAAATGGCGGAAGTTCTGCGGGTTTCCGTGGATGATCTTTGGAAGGAGTGACAAAACATGATGGAAGTTTTTACAAGAATTGAAAGAGGATACTGGCAGGACGATTTTATTCTCGAATTGACACCGGAACAGAAGTTTTTCTATTTGTATTTAATGAGTAACAGCAAAGTAAACACATTAGGGGCTTACGTTTTCCCCATGACAATGTCCATTTTGGAACTGGGGTATAACAGAGATACCGTAAAAAAACTGTTAGACCATTTTGTCGAAGCTGGCAAGATCATGTACGACGAAACCACAAATGAAGTATTTCTTTTGAACTGGCCAAAGAGAAACTGGAACAAAAAAACAGCAACGCTGCGGGCATTGAAAAAGGACTTTAGCGCACTGAAAAGCCCAGTATTACGGGAAAAAATCTCTGCTATGCTTTCTGCGTTTTCTTCTGATAGCACCGAAGAAAGCACAGAGGAACAAAAAGGAACAAACGGGAACAGCGAGGAACAAGAAGGAACAAACGGGAACAATGGGGACATTTTGGCTGGGAGAATAGAGAATAGAGAAAAGAGAATAGAGAATAGAGAAAAGAGAATAGAGAATAGAGAAAAAGAAAAAGAGGACGCGGGAACGGTTTTCGACGCTGCCGCGGCATTTGAAATCTTTTACAAGGCATACCCAAACAAGAAAAATGTCAAAACTGCCCGTACCCGTTGGGAGAAAATGAAGGTGACGCCGGAATTATTCGCGGCAATCATGGAAGGGCTGGAAAGAGCCAAAAACAGCCAGGAATGGGGAAAGGACGGCGGTGCATACATTCCGCACCCTGCCACATGGCTCAACGGGGAAGGATGGAAAAACGAGTACAAACCTTTGCGACAGGCAGCCGCACCAAAGGCACCTGCCGGAAATATGCCTGATCCACTGGCAGAACGTCGGCGGATGATGGGAGGCGGCGCGGTATGATTTATTCAGCTGCAACAGAACGGGCGCTCTTGTGCTGTATGCTCATGGACGTGGAAACAGCTAGAAATGCGGCTGGTATGCTGGTAGAGGATGATTTTTATTTATCCCAGAACAGGGACGTCTATCGTGCCATTGCGGCACTGGTAGAAAAAAACATGGTACCTGATTTGCCTATGATTTCGGCGGAGCTGAACCGTCAGGGGACGGCGGAAAGAGTGGGCATGGATACCCTGTCACAGATCGCCACGGCAGAGGGTACCACCATCAATGCCAATAAATACATAGCTGACTTGCAGGAAATGGGCTGGATGCGGCGCTGCGGTGCCAAAGGACAAGCACTGACAGAGGCAGCAAACAAGGGAAACGCGGAAGCTATATACAGTCTTTTGGACGAGCTGAAAGGCGACAACGTCAAAGGGGATGTACCCCAAAACGCGGCGGAAATCATGGCCGGATATGTCCAGGAGTTAGACGCCAGCCGGAAGAACGGAAACAGGTTGAACGGGATTTCCAGTGGTTTTGTTGATGTTGACATGTATCTTGGTGGGCTGTGCAAGGGGGATTTGCTGATCCTTGCCGCCCGTCCTTCCATGGGGAAAACAGCTCTTACAGGGGATTTTCTGCGAAATGTGGCAAGGAAGCTGCCGGAAAATGCGGTATGTGTGTTTTTCTCGTTGGAAATGGACAAAAAACGCATTGTTTCCCGTCTGTACTGCGGTGACACGGGTGCAAATAACGTGGTCTTTTCCATCCATGGCGGAAACAACGTGGAATGGGCTGATTTTCTGGAAAACCTGTCCAAAGAGGGCAGCCGGTTTGAGAAAATGGCAGAAAAAATCATCATCGATGACAGACCGGGGCTGGCGGTTACGGAAATGCGGAAGGTGCTGCATGGGCTGAAAAGCCGGGGAAAAGAAGTGGCTTTTGTTGTCATTGACTATATCCAGCTGATCGCGGCAAGAGGAGAAAACAGAAATCAGGAATTGAGCAAGGTTTCTGCTGGGTTAAAAAATATAGCCCGTGAATTTAACTGTCCTGTCATGGCATTATCACAGCTTTCCCGATTGTGTGAAATGCGGGCAGACCACAGACCCATGCTGTCAGACCTGCGGGAATCCGGCGCCATTGAACAGGACGCCGATGTGGTTATGTTTTTGTACCGTGACGAATACTATTTCCCTGATACGGAACGGAAAAATCAGGCGGAGCTGATACTTGCCAAAAACAGAAACGGTCCGACGGGTACAGTAGATTTGATTTGGCGAAAGGAATGTACCAGTTTTCGGAGTTTTTCAAAGTGGAATGAAACCAAAGAGAAAGGACCGTGGGAATGATGCTGCAGGAATTGGCGGAAAAAATGAAACAGGAAGAACAGCCGGAACCGGTCGCAGAACTGCGGCGGATGCGGGCTTTTGTGAAGGATCACCCTCACGATGAAATGAACCAGCGTTATGCCGAGGCGGCGGAGGCAGAAAAGAACATCCATACGGCGGCGGATCGGTATGAGTGGCTGAAAAACATGGCAGCCATTAACCGGGATGCAACACTTTTGAATCTATACCGAAACTGTTTACGACTGGCAGAGCAGGAAGAACGCAAAGAGGCCGGCGGCGGTGCTGCCTTCTATGAAAAATACAGGGGTGGCATTGAGAGAATTGAGCGCGAGGCAAAAGAAAAATGTGAAAAGCTGTATGGGTATCAGCTGACGCTGGATGCCATGGGCGTTTAGGAGGTGTTTGGGATTGGACAGAAAAGAAATGGAAAAGACGGTGCGGCGTGCCTTGGGACATGCGGCAAAAATGGTGGAAGAACAGGAGCGGCTGCGGATGCTGCGGGATCAGCTGGAAAATATCAAGGTGGGCGGCGGCATGGGAGAGGGTCACGGAGGCGGCGGCGTATCTGACAAGGTGGCGGGCGAGGCTGCGAGGCGTGAAGAAATCAGACAGGAAATGGCTATATGCGAAAAGCAGATACAGCGCCACTGGAAAGAGTGCTTTCGTGTCCATCGGCTCTTGTTTGATGTTCTGCCGGAGGACGAACGGCGGCTTGTTATGCTGCGGTGTGGTCAGGGTTTGAGCTGGACGCAGATCGTTTTCAAATGCAAATACAGCCGCGCCCAGTGTTTCCGGAAATACCGACGCGCCATGGACAAGATTGGGAAGCATTGGGAGGACATAACAGCAAGCTAAACTGTGAGATATATTCTCGTGAAGTGAGGTAGAACCTCGAAAAAGAAAAAGCCCCGAAAGGGGCTTTTTCTTATCAAAAATCAAGGGAAAAATCGGGGAAAATTCTTCTCATATCTTCGTTGAACATCTGTTTTTTGTGATTTGCTGCACACTTTTGGGACAGCTGTTCTTCGGTTTCTTCAAACATGATGCGGATTTCTCCGTTTTTGGCATCGATCCAGATGCAGTGAAAAGCGTTGTCCCGATATACAGCAAGGGCATTTTCTGGGCTTTGGTTGTTTTCTGCCCACAGTTCAGATTCTCCCCAGTCCTGCTGAAAAAAGCGGGAAAGGGAATGGAAAACGAAGAAATGGAAAGCCGGATCATGCTGCATTTTGAGTGTGACATCATAGTCGATTGTCATTTTGATTGCTCCTTTCTCAATATTCCCACCAGTAGCCGGTGTCGTCGTAAAATGTGAGGTATACGCCGTGTTCGGTGGCTTTGATGCCTGCCACCTGATCCATGTGGACCACGTCGGCGGATTCGTTGACGGCTGCGGGCTGTTCTTCTCCTGCGCCCCGAAGAGAAACGGGGACGCCGTAGGCGGCTTTGCGAAGCAAAGTGCTTGACCCTTTTGCGTAGGCTGCGCCGCAGGCCAGGAAGCCCACGGCATAGCCGAAAATAAAGATTGCTGCAAGTGCGGTAGTTTTGATAGATTTTCTCATGTTGATTGCTCCTTTCTTTAGTTCCAGTTTTCTTTCAAATATTCTACAGAGTGCATCAGGATAAAGTTTGCAAGCTCCGCGCGAAGTCCTGTAATGGCTTTGAATAGATCGCTGCGGGATGTTGTGTTTTCGCTGCATTGATAAATATAAAAATCAAGATGTTTCAGCATTTCAAAATGCCACTGCTGGACGGCTGCTGTATGATGCTGGTCATTTATAACCATTCTTTTGGTGATGGTTTCTGTCAGGTCGCAAGGGGGATACTGGAAGGTTTCCGCCTCGTTGTATCTGCCTTGGTACGCCCGCTGGTTCATCTCGCACAGTCTGGCATAGATTTTGCAAGCGTCAAAATGCCCAGATGTTTGACAATCAAGCAATTCAAAATAAAGCTCCTCGTTTGCGCAGAAACCGAAAAAATCATAACCCATGTTCAGAAGTTTTTCGGAAAAATTCGCAATTTTGGAAATGGTTTCGGGGGATGTAAGTAAACAAGACATTTTTATTCTCCTTTCATAGTGGGGCGGGATGCCCGCCCCGGTGGTTTATTTATGCTGTGATTTTTTCGGCTGTTTTTGTCTGGTATGTTTCGCTGCCGAATTTGTCCCGGATCTGGTCCATGGTGTATTTGCCGCGGCTGCGGGTGGCGTCCTCCTCGTTACGCCAGTACCACATTTTTTTCTTTGATGCCCAACGGAAGCCCAAAGCCTTAAACTGTTCTTTGTACTCTTTTGTGTTGCCGGATACCCAAACCCAGGCGCCGCAGAGTTCAATGGTGATTCCTTCAAAGAGAATGATCTGGTTGATGATTTCCATAAACTGCCCGGAGGTTTCGTGCATTTCTTTTTTGCCTTCGGCTTTGGCTGCTTCGTTGTGGATGTCTTTCAGTTTATTGAAAGCCTTTTCATATTCAGCATTGATGGCTTTCATCACTTCCAGGCTGCCGCCGTTGTCGGGGTGGTTCTGGACTACCAGGCGTCTATATTCTTTTTTCAGTTCTTCGATGGATTTGCAGTTCTCAAAGTATTTCATGTTGTTTACTCCTTTCGGTGTGTCGTTTCGTTTGTTTCTGGCTCCATTATATAACGATACGATATATAACACAAGATGGAAAAATCAATAAAAATATAACGCTACTATATATAAAATTTGTTGATTTTTATAACGCTACTATATATAAAATTGGATTGACAAATGGATGATATAACGCTATCATTTTATATATAGATACGATATAAAAAGGAGGGATTTTCATGCCGGTTTCAGAAGCGCAAAAAAGAGCAACAGCAAAATTTGAAAAAGAAAGATATGATAAGGTATTGACACGATTTCCAAAGGGAACAAAAGAAAGAATATTGGCGACAGGGGCAGAAAGCTTGAATAGTTTCATAATTTCTGCTGTAAATGAAAAAATAGAACGGGAGGCGTTGAAAAATGAGTAATAGAGAGTACGCACATTTATTATTAGACAGAGTACCGGAAAGCAAAATTTATTATATTATGGGTATTTTGGAAGGTGCCGCAATCCCGGAAATGGAAGAAATGGAGCCGGATCAATGGGATTTGGACATGATGGCGCAAGCCCAAAATGACAATGATGGAACGACGCTCACGCTGGATGAAATGTTGAAAAAGGAAGGTTTGACCTATGCAGATTTACAGGATTGAATTTGAAAAAGCAGCTCAAAAATTCCTTGAGAAACAGGACAAGGCTAGGCGATTACAGTTATACAAGGCGATTTACAAGCTACCGAGTGGAACGGATATAAAGAAAATGAAGGGGTATGATTTATATCGTCTGCGTGTTGGAAATTACAGGATATTATATCGTGTGGATGAGGTTGTAAAAATCATTACGATCGAAAACATAGACAATCGTGGAGATGTGTATAAAAGATACTAAAAAAACAAAAATGAGACTTTTTGATACTTTTTTGGTGCTATAATAAGAGCGTCAGAAAATGACTGTTGATTTTCCATCATGGGAAAAGGGTGATCTGTTTTAAAATGCAGATTGCCCTTTTTTCTTGCATGGAATTTCTTCAAAAACGCCCCTATTTGACATTTTTAGAAAATGTTAAATAAACGGATGGGGAAAAGAAAAATATCCTTATAAGGGGCAAAATTTTGGAAATTAACACAATGTATGTTTTTGTAAACTAAACATCCAAAAATTGAAAAGGGCGGCAGGGCTTGAGAAATCAAGTTTTTTGCCGTCCTTTTTTATTTATGCGGCATTATACGGGGGTAAAAAGGGGTTAGCACTTTTTTTGCCCCATTTGCTAAGTTTTGCATACGAAATAATGACGAAAAAACAGCCGAAAAACGTTGATATTTCAATAAAAATCGGCATTTTGAACAAAATCTCAAAATTGAGAAAAAGTTTCTTGTAAGTAGAAAAATGGGGCAAAAAATAGCACTTTAGCACTTTTTTGTCCACTGTGCTACGCTAAAGCGTCCGGGAAGGTGGTGAAACGGTGACAACAGAAGAAAAAATTTTGAGCAACGCCAAGAGCGTGGAAGAATGGATTTTGGGAGGACTGCCGGAAAGAGAAGTTGCCGCCGCCCTGGGGATCGGGTACAGCACTTTCCGAAAAGCGAAAAAAGAAAACAATCTGATTCGAGATTTAGTCAATGGCGCAAGTCAGAGGTACAAGAAGGAACAGGAGAAGATACAGTCAGAGAAGATCGCTCAAGTAAGGGGGAGCTTGTTCCAGCGGTGTTTGGGGTACGATGTGGACATGCCGAAGCATTACAAGGTGAAAAGGGTTGCCCGGAACGCTGACGGGGAAGTCCTGCTGGATGCTTCCGGCAAGCCCATCATGGAAGATGCGCTGGAAAAGGTCATGGAGAAACAGCATATCCCCGCAGACGTGACGGCAATCAAATTTTTTCTGATGAATCAGGATAGCAAGGAATGGCAGTCAGACCCCGAACGGCTCAAGCTGGACAGAAAAAGGGTTGCCAACGACACCAAAAGAACGAAGCTGGCGGAAGCTGCTGCCGGATCAGGCGAAACGGCGGGGAAATCTTTGGAGGATATTCTCGCCGAGGCGGAAGGGGATGTATATTAAATGGGATATTCCGTTTTGACAGACCCGAAAAGATATATTGAAAGTTTTTTGAAAATCAAAACCAAAGAGGGAAAGATCGTTCCTTTTAAGCTGAACGAGAGCCAGGAAAAGTTATACCGGGCAATCATGGAGCAGGCGGAGGCGGGAAAGCCTGTCAGAATCATTATATTGAAAGCCCGCCAGATGGGGTTTTCTACATTGACGGAAGGGCTGATATTTCACGATACCGCGACGCATTTTCTACATAATGCAATGATTATCACCCACAAAGACGAAGCTACCACAAACCTTTTCAACATGTCAAAGTTATTCTTTGAGCGGCTGCCGGAGCAGATGCGCCCCATGATGAAAGCCAGCAATGCAAAAGAATTGATTTTCGAAAATCCCACCAAAGACCCGAAGAAAAAGGAAAAGCGCCCGGGGCTGCGCAGTAAAATAAAATGCACCACCGCAGGCGGGAAAGGTGTGGGACGTTCTGATACGCTTACCACGCTGCACGCTTCGGAAGTTGCCTTTTGGCCGGGTGACATTTTGGATACGTTGGCAGGCATTTTGCAGGCTGTTCCGTCTATACCGGGAACGATGGTCATATATGAGAGTACCGCCAACGGGTTTAACGCTTTCAAACAGTTGTGGGATGATGCTGTATCAGGAAAAACAGACTTTGTACCACTATTTTTCCCATGGTTCGAGATGCAGAGCTACCGCAAGCCATACCACGGGGAGGAGCTGACAGCGGAAGAAAAAGACATTATGGAGCGTTTCCAGCTGGATCATGAGCAGATCATGTGGCGGCGGTGGTGTATGGCTAATAACTGCAACAACGATGCGAATAAATTTCGGCAGGAATACCCAGCGACACCAGAGGAAGCCTTTATTGCCACTGGTGAGAGCGTATTTGATACGGAAGCAATCAGTAAACGGCTGTATTATCTGTTGGAAAATTCGCCAGTGGTAAAGCGTGGCTGTTTTACTTATGACAAGACAGTGAAGGACAGCCAGGCAGGACCGTTTATCCTACTGAAAAACAGGGAGTTTGTGGAGAAAGACAACGGGGAAATCGAAATATACAAGGAGCCAGAGGACGGCGTGCCATACGTGATAGGCGGGGACACTGCCGGGGATGGTTCCGACCGGTTTACTCTGCATGTACTGGACAACCGCACCGGGGAACAGGTGGCGCGGCTCATGCGGACTTATGACGAGGACGAGTACACCGAGCAGGCGTACTGCTTGGGGATGTATTATAATACGGCGTTGATTGCCATTGAAACCAACTTTTCCACGCATCCAAACAAGGTTTTGGAATGGCTGCGGTATCCCCGTATCTATGAAAGAGAAGTGCCGGACAATTACACAGGAGCCATGCAGAAAACATACGGTTTCCGCACGACAACGGTTACACGTCCGCTGATCGTGGCGGGGCTGGTGACATATTTTAGGGATTTCCTGCACTATATCCATGATGTGGAAACGCTGCGGGAGGCGCTGACCTTTATTCGTAACGAAAAAGGAAAGGCGGAGGCTGAACAAGGCGCGCATGATGATTTACTCATGGGGTTAGGTATTGCCCTGCAGAGCCGGACACAACACAAGATGGAAGCAGAAAGAACGCCCAAGAAGAAAGTAAAATGGACTGCGGACATGTGGGAGGACTACCGGAACGCAGATGCGAAAACAAAGGCGTATTTGCGGGAAAGATGGGGGGAGCCTACACGATAAGGGGGTGAGGATATGCGTTTTGTTATGCCGATCACGGACAAGAGAGCCGTTACGGATATAGCCGAGTATTTATGGGAAAAGAATGAACGGGACTATGTACTGTTTATGACTGGTATTTACTTAGGACGGCGCATTTCCGACCTGCTGGAATACCGGGTGCGGGATTTGCGGGGAAAGGACTATGTGGAAATACCGGAAAAAAAGACCGGGGACACCATACGCCTGACCATCAACCCACATTTGCAGAAGATTTTTAAACATTTTTTCCAAGGCAAAAAAGACTATGAATATGTATTCCGCCGGAGCAGAGGAAAGGAAAACCGCCCCATTAGTCGTGTGAGGGCGTGGCAAATACTGAACGAGGCGGCGGAGGCTGTCAGCTATAACGACCATGTGAGCTGTCACACCATGCGAAAAACCTTTGCATATTGGCTATATAAAGATAGCGGCGGGGACATATCCATGGTGCAGGACATTCTGGGGCATGAGGACCCCAGTATCACAAGAAGATATATTGGTATTGACCAGCAAAGAAAGGATGCAGCCATTAATGGGCTGCATTTTTAATGGAAATTTGACGGAAAGGAGGAAAAGACCATGGAAAAAGGACAGCAAAACCGGCTGAAAAAATGGCAAGACAGGATGCAGCGGAACCTTACCGCATATCAGCCGATTTTGGACGAAATGGACAAAATGAACAACCTATACATGGGGAGCCGTGCCATCCGTCCAAAGGTGGGGACGGTGGTAAATGGTCCAGTAGAGGCGGCGTCTATGGTAAGAAACATCGTGGCTGAATTGGTGGAAGCACAGGTGGACAGCTCCATACCCATGCCAAAGGTAACAGCCAGAAATGAGGTTGATGAACCACTGGCAACGACCATTGAGGATTTTCTTCGGAACGAAACAGACCGTTTGCCCTTCGAGAAAATGAATGATTTAGACGAAAGAACAACACCCGTACAGGGTGGGGACTTTTATCTGGTAGAATGGGACGCTGACAGACACACACAGACCACCATGGGTGAGTTGTCTGTGACGCTGCTGCATCCAAAACAGGTGATCCCGCAGGCAGGCGTCAATGAGATTGAGGACATGGACTATATTTTCATCCGAATGGCAATGACCAAAGACCATGTCAAAGAACAGTATGGCATTGACGTATCCACAGAAGGGGAGGAAAGCCCGGAGAGCCGCGGCGGCACCACCACTGCGGATGACGTTGTAACGGTTAATTTTGCCTACTTCCGCAACAAAAAAGGCGGTATCGGGCGGTATGTGTGGGTCAATGACGTGGAATTGGAATATCTGGAAGATTACCAGGCGCGTATGCTGACAAGATGCTCCAAGTGTGGGGAGGTCATGGAAGGCGATATCTGCGAATACTGCGGAAGCAAGAAGTATGAGAGAAAGGCAGAGGACACCTTTGCACTCTTTGAGGACATAGAACGCAGTGACGGCAGTATCATTCCTGCCTATACCACAGAGTACCAGCTGCCCATGGAGGGGATGCAGGAAATCATCATTGATCCCTTTACAGGAGAGGCAATGGAGGCAATCCCCGAAGAAGTTTCCGTACAAACGAAGATTCCATACTACAAGCCGGACTGTTATCCCATTGTATTACGGCGCAATGTGTCCAGCTGGGGGAAAGTGTTGGGTGATTCTGACGTATCTAAAATCCAAGACCAGCAGAACGCAATCAAAAAATGTGACACCCGCGTACAGGAGAAGCTGGACAAAGGCGGCAGTATTTTGATCAAAAATGAAAACACCAAGTTGGAACAGTCAGACAGGCAGTTAAAAGTCGTCAATGTTGAAAAGCCGTCAGAGGCAAATATGGTGCGGGTGGTCAATCTGCAGGTAGATACCAGCGGAGATATGGCAGTGGCGGAACAGAGCTACCAAGCGGCGCAAAGGCTGTTAGGTATCACAGATTCCTACATGGGCAGACAGGACAGAACAGCCACCAGTGGTACGGCAAAACAGATTGCCGTTGCCCAGTCTGCCGGAAGATTGGAAAGCAAACGTATCATGAAAAATTCTATGTTTGCGGATTTGTATCAGGTCATGTTTAAATTTCTGCTAGCTTATACAGACGAACAGCGGACAGTGCGGCATGATAAGCTGGACGGTACCACAGAGTACAGCACATTCAACAAGTATGATTTTCTGGCACAGGACGACGCCGGGGAATGGTACTGGAAAGACGATTTTCTTTTTAGCGTTGATACGTCCTCGGCTCTGGCTTCCAACAGGGAGGCAATGTGGCAGGAAACACGTCAGAATTTCCAAAACGGTACTTTTGGCGACCCTAAAAGCATACAGACCCTTTTGCTTTTCTGGTCTATGATGGCAAAACTGCATTATCCCATGGCAGAAGAAACCAAAAAGCAGCTGGAAGAAATGCAGGAACAGCAGATGCGTCAGCAGATGGAAATGCAGCAAGCCATGATGCAGCAGCAAATGAACCCTGCGGGAATGGCTCCACAGCCGATGGAACAGCCCATGGGAGGTGTGACCGGTGAAATGTAACGCATGTGGTGTAGATGCCTATATCGACAGTACAGAGGTGGTATTTGAGGGGGATGAAAGCCCTGATACTGAAACCAAAGCATATTATAATCAGCACTTTGTGTGCCGAAACCCTGCCTGTCCAAACAACGGCAAGGAAATTGGCACACTGTTAATACCTATCAAGTAAGGACAGACCCAAGCAGGTTCCCATTTAGAAAACATTGTTTCTTTTGTTGATTTCTGAATGGGAAATGCGATGGCTGTATTCAAAAGAAAATAATTTCTTTTGAATCAGCGTAGAAGGGATGTCCTTTTTCGTGGAAGGAGGTGAGAGGCATGAAACGTAGCGCAAGTGCAAATCTGAACATTGGTCATCATGGGGCACAGGAAGTGAAGGCTATCAAAGCCAACACAGGCGGCAAAAAGCCCCAGAAGCAGACAGGTACAGACCTGAGAAGTGGCAAGTAAGGAGGAAATCAGCATGGACATGGAACTGGACAACATGGGGACGCAGGAACCCCAGGAAACCCATGATGATGGGGAATTTGATGAAATGTTAAAAGACCTTTGGGGCGACGATTACACCACAGAGGACGACGAGGGCGCCGACCCTGCAAACGGCGGAGGTGATCCAGCATCTACGGAGGAAGATGTTCCCCCGGAAACCAAAAAAGAACCTGCACCGTCCCAGACATTTACCATGGAGCAGGTGCAGCAAAGAATCGCCCAGGAGAAGCAGCAGGCAGTCAATGACTTTATTTCCAAACAGTTTGCCGGACAGGTTAACCCCTATACGGGAAAACCTATCACAACAGCGGCAGAACTGGAAGCATACCAGACAAGATATGCGGAGGAACAGCTGAAAAGTCAGCTGGAAGGGGCAGGACTGGACAAAAGCGTCATTGACCAGCTCATTGCAGAACATCCGGCAGTCAAAGAAGCCCAAAGAGCCACAGCGCAGGCAGAGGCATACCGTCAGCAGCAGGAAGCAATGGAAACAGAAAATTTTACACGGGATTCCTTGCAGAGGTTGAACGCGAAACACCCTGACTGCGGTGTGAAATCGCTTGCTGATTTGGGCAAAACAGCCGAAGGCAGACAGGCACTTGAATACTGGCGGCGCGGCGTGCCTTTGGAGCAGGCATACAGCGCGGCATTTGCCGACAGTATCGCCACTAACCGTGCGAAGGCTGCAAAACAGCAGGCACATAATGATGCGGTAAACAAAAGCCACCTGTCACAGCCAAAAGGACGTGCCAGCAGTGAAAAAATGATGGACGCGGAAGAACTTGCCGCATACAAGGCGTTTTTCCCCAATATGTCCGATGCACAGCTGCAGGAAATGTGGCGAAAGAATCAGTAAAAAGGAGGGATAAAGCATGTTTAAAATCTACAACGCGAATGTGGCAGATACGGAAGTGCTGATGTATCTGCCTGGTAAAAATTTGGAAGCCATTGCTATTGGTGAAGCGCTGACTTACAAGGATACTGGCTTGGAAAAATGCGCAGCAACAGACAGACCGCAGTATATTTGCCGTGGTCCCGCAAACGAAGATGGACTGTATCCCGTTGGGGCAGTCATGGAAAGTACCAGATACGAAGCGCCTTATCAGGCAAAGCCTACTGTGGGTACAAAAGTTACGCTGCATACGGACGCTCTGCAGGTAACAGCCACAGCGACAAACGGCGTATTCCTGGTGGAACGAGTGGACGAAGCCAAAGGAACTGCTATTGGGCGCTTTATTTGGAGCTTCAAAGACCCTGCAGGCAGTCCCTAATATGAGCAGATAAACAGGCAAGACGAGAAAAGACGAGATGAGAAAGAGGAGATGAGAATATGAGCGGTATTATTTTTTCCGAAGGCAGTGGACTGAATAATGGTTTGATCGGCAAAAGACTTGCCCCCATCAAAGCGATCATCAATTCCAACGTAGAAGCCTTCCAGCAGAAAAGTCTTATCGACAAAATCTATTACATGGATACATCCAAAAACTGGGCAGAAAACTATACCATTGAAACTGCCCTGGGCAACTTCCAGGATGTGGGCGAAGGCGGCGCAACGCCCCAGAGCGAAATGCAGGAGGGCTTTGACAAAACCATTGCTCCTCGCGTTTGGAAAAACAAATTCGTTGTCACAAAAGAAATGATGGACGATATGAAGATTGGCAAGATCAAGAGCAAAGCAAACCAGTTCACCACCAGTTACGGCAGAGGCCGTGAGGCGTATGCTGCCCGTATGCTGTCCGGTGCGACACAGGCAAAAGTCACATTTGCTGGCAAAACATACGATGCCACTTGTGCAGACGGCAAGCCCCTGTTTTCTGTGGAACATCCTTCCAAAACACAGGGCGCAAAATTCAAACAGTCCAACATGTTCAAGGCGGAGTTCAGCCAGTCTATTCTGGATCAGCTGCAGGAAAAAATGCAGGACTTCTGCGATGATGACGGCAACCTGCTGAATGTGGCACCTGACACCATCATCATTCCCAACAGCGCGAAACTGAAAAGAGCGGTATTTGCTGCCGTTGGCAGTGAACTGGACCCCGAAAGCAACAAAAATGCCATGAACTTCCAGCTGGGTCTGTGGAATATCCTGATTTGGCCTTACATGGACAAACAGATTGGTGGCAAGGACTATGTGATTCTGGCAGACAGCAAATTCCTGCAGGACTATATGTGTCTGCCTTTCATCGACCGTGTTCCTCTGACCGTGACAAGATACACAGACCAGAACACAGACGACGAAGTGTTCAAAGGTTATGCCCGTTATGGTCTGGGCTTCAACAACTGGCGCGGTCTGTGCATCTGCGGCAATGGTATTTCTTCCGGCACACCTTTGACAGCGTGAGGTGATGGGCATGAGCATGACGTGGGAAGAACTGCAAGTAATTACACTGCAAAAAATGTTTGAACTGCAGGGAGCTGACTTAGTGGTAGATGACAGCACGGGACCTTATATCAATGCCATGCCCGGTGCAGTCAATGAAGCGCTCACGTTGCTTTGTACAGAGGCTTATTACTTCAAAAAAACCGGTGAAATTGTACAGGGGGGCGACCATCCAACGGCGCCCACCTTTTCCGCCGGTCAGTATAACGCCTATGACCTTTCCAGTGTTTTTGATGATTTTTATACCATGTATGGCGGCTATATCACCTACACAGATGGGGAGAGTTACGGCATCGCTCGTAATATTCAGACGGAGGGCAATAAGATATTGCTGATTCCCAAGAATATCACAGGCACATGGCGTGTGACTTACAGTGCGTATCCGATGGAAATCACCAAGGACACACCGAAAGAAACTGTCATTGACCTGCCGCCAGACGTGACAAATAAAATTGCTGTTTACATGGCTGGTCAGCTGTACAAAGAGGATGATATTTCTCTTGCACAGATTTACATGAATGAATTTTTGACATGGCTGTCCATGCTGAAAGAAAGCAGCAGCAAAGCGGACAGCTTCGGAAGTACCGGTACATGGACTTCGACGACGGGGTGGTGTTGATTATGGCATTTGATGTACCAAGTCCGGCACCGCGAGGCGTTGAGATCATCGAAGAATTTCGCGGGGTTGACTTGAACAGCTCGCCTACTGTGGTTAGCAAGTACCGCAGCCCAGAAGCACCAAACATGATGCGGGATATTCCCGGCAAGGTGCGGAAGCGGCAGGGGTACGAAAAGCTGAAACACTACGATGGACAGATCAACGGCGTTTTCCGGCTAAATGACAAAATCGTCATCCATGCTGGTGATAAGCTGTTTTTGCAGAATTTATCCGGCGACGACACACAACTGTATGAAGGTATGGCAGATACCAGAAGCGTCGGACGGCAGTTCAATGGAAAATTATTTATTTTCGACGGGAAAAAAGCCATTTGTTATGGTGAGTTTGAAAAAGAAGGTCAAACGCCCGCAGAAGGTGAGGAGCCGGAGAAAGAATGGAAGGTGGTGGCGTTGGAGGAAAAAGCCTACGTTCCCACCATCATCATTTCCCGAAAGCCTACCGGCGGCGGTACCACACTGGAACCCATCAACCTGATTGGGAAGAAATTCAAGGAAAGTTTCCTCGGTACCGCAGAGGATAAAATCTATCAGATGACGACTGACAATCTGGACGAGGATAAGCTGCAGATACGTCAGCTGGTGAAAGACGGAGAATGGAAAGACCTGAAAGAAGGCACAGACTTTTCTGTTGACCGAAAGGCTGGGAAGGTAACATTCAACACTGCACCTGGGGAAAGTCCCGTAAAAGGGATGGACAATGTGGAAATCACGGCAGCGAAAACAAGAAAGGGCTATGCTGACAAAATCAACAAATGCAATATTATGACGCTTTTCGGCGTCAACGGTGCCATTGACAGGATGTTTGTCAGCGGAAACCCAGATTTCGTGAATCAGGACTGGTACTGCCAGATCAACGATGGTTTTTATTTCGGGGATTTGTGGTATTCCGTATTGGGCCAGGACGGCAGCGCTATCGTGGGATACAGCGTTATCAATGACAGACTGGCGGCGCACAAAAGCGAGGCAGAGGAAGGCAGAAACATCATTCTCCGCAAAGGTGAATTGGTGGAGGATAAACCTACTTTCCCTATTATTGGCTCATTGATTGGTCGAGGGGCATTGGGGAAATATGGTTTCGGGTACCTTGGAAGCGATCCATTATTCCTGACGGACTTAGGTGTCATGGCCATTACGGCTGCGGACATCACAGGCGAAAAATACTCCCAGAACAGAAGTTTTTACATCAATGAGGCGCTGACAGCGGAAGAAAAGCTGGCAGACGCCTTTGCCTTTGTTTGGCGTGATTTCTACCTGCTTTCCATGGGGACGGGTAGGGTATATCTGCTGGACGGGCTGCAAAAGTCCTATGAGCGGAACACACCTTACAGCTCATACCAGTACGAATGTTACTACTGGGAAAACGTGCCTGCCCGTGTCATGTGGGAGGACGTGGAAGGACGGCTTTGTTTTGGTACCTTAGACGGAGATATTTTCCGATTCTACGACAATGTGACGAGCCAGAAAAGCTATAACGACGTAGGGGCGCCCATCAAGGCAAGGTGGGATATTCCAGACCTTTCCGGTGATCGTTTTTACGAAAATAAAACTTTCCGGTATTTTTCTGTGGTGCTGGCGGCGGCAATTGCTACCAGAGTGGAAGTGTGGGTACAGCGAAAGGGCATTTGGTCCCTGCTCTTTGACAGTGGTGCAAAGGCTTGTTATTTCGATTTTACCTACATCAACTGGGAGCGCATCAACTTTTCCAGCGATAACACGCCAAGGACCGTAGGAAAGAAAATCAAGGTCAAAAAGGTAGACAAAGCCAGATTTTCCCTACGAAACGAGGCATACAATGAGCCATTTGGCATTTACAAAGTGGCTCTGGAATACACCGAGAGCGGAAAGTATAAGGGGTGAGGAATATTGAACGTTGATGATTATAAAATCACGGAAAAGGACATGGCCGGCAAGGGAGTTTCCCCACAGCCAAACCCCATGGAGCTGCGGGAAGCCGAAGCCAAAGCCGTTTTTGACCAGTTGGTAAAAGAGGTGGTTGTACCTTTTTTCAATAAGTTTGTGGAAGCATTTGCAAATGTGGACTTGACCAGCGACGCGGACAAGCCCATTTCCACTGCCACAAAGGAAGCGCTGGACAAAAAGGTGGACAAGGCATACAAGACAGGCAGTCAAAGTGAGTACAAGGTCCTTTCCGACAATAACTTCGATGACAACAGCAAAGAAAATCTGGCACTGGCTACCCGTGACAGACATACCCACGACAACAAATCGTTTCTGGACAAATTCACGCAGGATTTTATAGACAACATCCTGTTCAAGGACAACGAGGAGCCTTATGAGCCGTCGGGACCATACAATCCGGCTACACAGAAGTATGTGGATGACAAAGTTGTTGCCATTGGTGCTGCGGATATGACAAAGGCTGTCTATGACCCAGAAAACAAAGCAACAGATATTTTTGCATACGCAGACAAGGCGGCGCTGCTGTATGACGCCACCGCAGACCAGTATTATCGTTTTGAAATCCGAAACGGCGGTTTGTGGGTGGTTCCTGTGGAGGCACCGGCAGGCGCGGCAAAGGCAGCGCAGGAAAAAACAGCAAAGGACGGTGAGGCGTGATGGCGGAGGAATTTGAAAACACAAGTCAGGATACACAGGCAGACGTGAAAGGTGCTGGAACCATGCTTGCAGCACCTTTTGAAATTGCAAGGCAGGATACGCTGCTGGAAGTACAGCAGACAGTGAACAAAACCAATACCACCATTGGGGATATTGGCGACCCGGCAGGAGAAGAAAGTTTGGTGGGGCTTATCAAGAATATCCCGGAAACCGTGCCGACTGGTGCTGTAAAAAGTGTGCAGAGGGGGCATATAACGGCTGTCAAGACAGGTGGGGTTGCGGATGTTACAATAAACACTGTAAACCCAGAAAAATGTATTTGTACAGTTATCGGTGGGTATCGAATTAGTGATTTTAGACCTGCTGTAATTAAAGAGTTTTCTAGTACTAAATTAAAAATCATTACGCTTGGCATGACGGGTGAATCTAGTCAAAATGTTGCAATTTACTGGGAAGTTGCAGAATTTTATTAAGGAGGTGTCTTTATGTATCATTACGCACAGATTGACGAAAATGGTTATATCGTCGGCATCAGTCATCTTTCTGGACCAGTTGTGCAGCCGGATATGATCCAGATTGATATGTATTTTAACCCGACCAACAAGAAATGGAACGGTACCTCCTGGGAAAGCTACACGCCGCCAGAGCCGCCGGAGCCGGAGCCTACACAGCTTGACCGCATGGAGGCACAGCTGAATAAAAGTCAGGATGAACTTCGGCAGGAAGGGGCTGACATGATGATGTCGGAACTGGTGAAACGGGGGTTGATGGTATGAAAACAGGTGTGGAACTTTTTTTGGACTACTACAAAGAACGCTTTGCAAAGGGCGAAGTGACAGAGGAACAGCTTTCGCAGATGGTGTCAAAGGGCGCACTGGATGAGGACGAAAAAGCCTATATCATGGGCGGCGGTTCTAGTGAGCTGGAAGGTCTGCGGACATTTCACAGTGAAGTGATGGGCTTGATTGGAGGGGAATGACATGGACTATAAAGCGGATGCGGAAAAGGTGAAGAAACATTTTTCCTCCGTGGTGGAGGCAGGCGGAGCGCTGCTGGACATGGCAGGGGCATACAATCCCATTTTGGCAGTGTTCCAAGACGGTGCAGATGTATGGGTGCCTGACAATGGCAATCAGGCAGCGAAAACATACGTTACATATGAAGGTGTTTTCTACTATGTACCAACGGCGATTCAGAGATTCCCACATTATAAACCGACGGATACCCCGAACAACTACTGGCCTATTCCCAGACCTGTTGCCGGGGTATTTCCATATCTAAACGGTATGATGGTGGTGAAGGATATGCTGGTGAAAGACCCCAACGGGAAAACGTATCTTTGTACGCTCCCCAGTGGGGAATACAAGCTGGTGAATCCTCCCAGTGAAGCCGCCAGCATTTTTACAGAGAAGAAGTGAGGTGGGCGGCATGGACTGGCTGGAATTATTGAAAGAATTTGTGACGCCTGTTTCTGTTGGCCTGTTCATGCTGTATATCAATAAGCGTGATGCCAAAAATGCGGATACGGAAAACGCAAAAGACCAGATGTTTTTCCAGATCATCAACAGTGTTGATGCCTGTATGAGTTTGAGCCTGACGTTAGCAGAAATCATTCGGGAAAATCATGACTGCGAGGACAATGAGGAACTTCTGGAAAAGTACCAGCGGGTAAAAAAGGCAAGACGGCAGAAACAGGAATTTATGGAGAAAAAGGCAGCGGAAAAGATTTTGTAAGGAGGACACTATGAATTTTGCAGAAATTTTGGCTTACATGAAGCAGGGCGGCAAGGTAAAACGTCCCAACTGGGGCGGTTATTGGGAAATGCAGGACGGGACTATCATCATTCACACAAAGGATGGTGAGGTGTTTGACCTGTTCGACACCAAAATGAAGGAATATACACTGGACTGCATGGCAGTGGATGACTTTATCCCTGCGGCAGACAGCAATACACCGATTTTGGGCGGTGTGGCTAGAATGGACTTTAGTCATGCGCTGCATTTGCTGAAAAAAGGCGTGCCGATGACAAGAGAGGGCTGGAATGGTAAGGGGCTGTTTGTGGTCATGCAGAAAGGTTACCCGGATGGTATCCCCTGCAATAAACAGACAGCGGATGCCTGGGGAATGGAGGAAGGCGAGCTGTTCAAGTGTGAGCCTTACGTGCAGATCAATACCGTGCATGGTTCTCATTCCATGTGGGTGCCTTCCATTACAGACTTGTTTGCAACAGATTGGGTAGTGAAAAAGGAGGAAGAAAGATGAGTAAAAAAGATTTTGCAGTAAGAAAATTTGTGAAAAATGGCGTTACATACGAATTTACACCCTTCGGCGAATGGCTGAAAGATGGTGTACCTTTCAAGGCGGAAATCACAAACGACCAGAGAAAGGGGCACAGCGGTAAAAAATGGGTGTGTGACGGCTCCCGTGCTATTGCGCCTGTGAGAGATTTTGGTTTTCTGTCTAATACAAATCCTGCCAGCTATGAACAGATCGGCAGCACAAAAACAGACGTTGAAAACGGCGTTGAACTGCGCACCAGATGTATCTATCGTACAGCTGATGGCATGAAGTGTAAGGACAATGTGACACTGTACGAAGCTGACGGCGTTACTAAGAAAAAAAGCTGGATTGAAGAAAATGCAGAGTTTGAAGCAATCGGCGACAAGGCAGAGGAGTGATTGTAATGAATAAAGAAAGATTCAAAAATCCTTGGTTTTGGGTTGGTATCGGTGGTGTCATCCTGACAGCTACGGGTATGGAACCGTCCATGTTCACTAGCTGGGATGCCCTTTCCGGCGCTGTGCTGGATGTGCTGAAAAATCCTTTCCTGCTGGGGACAGCGGCTCTGGCGGTGCTGGGTGTTTTCGTGGAGCCGACAACAAAAGGTTTGACAGATGGAAAGGGTGAAGAAAAATGAGCAAATTGTTTATTTCTCAGCCTATGAAGGGCAAAACAGAAGAAGAAATCAAACAGGAAAGAGAAGATGCGCTGAAATTCGCAAAAGAGGTACTGCAGGAGGATGTGGAACTCATTGACAGTTATATTGTCGAAAATCCTCCGAAAAATGCAGACATGGCGCTTTGGTGTCTGGGACGCTCTTTGACAATGATGGCAGAAGCGGACATTGTCTGCTTTGCCAAAGGATGGGACGAGACCAGAGGATGCAAGATCGAGCATGCCTGCGCTGTGGCTTACGGAAAGCCTTACTTTGTGGACTGTGGGGATGAAATGGAAATTTCCATCCCCGGTGTAGAAACAGAATGAAGGTGATTGTATGAAAATTGCCATTGATGACGGTCACGGTATGGAAACGGCAGGGAAAAGAACCCCTGCCTTTTCTGACGGTTCCGTGATGCGGGAGAATGAATTTAACCGGGCGGTGGTTGCTTATCTCCATGATGAGCTGATCCGCAATGGTTTTTCTGTGGTGCTGACAGCACCAGAGGACACAGATACAAGTCTTGCTACACGCGTGCAGAGAGCCAATGACGCACATGCTGACTATTTCGTCAGCGTCCATGCCAATGCTTTTGGCAATGGTTGGAATGATGCCAACGGCGTGGAGTCCTTTGTGTATGCGCTGAACGACGCCAAAACAACAGGTCTGGCAAGATGCATCCAGCATGAGCTGATACAGGCAACTGGGCTTCGCGATAGAGGGGTGAAGGAAAATCCTACTCTGTACGTGCTGCGGAAAACGACCATGCCGGCTGTGCTCTGTGAGTGTGGCTTTATGACAAACGCCGCAGAGGCAAAGCTACTCAAAAGCGACGCCTACCGGAAGAAATGCGCTACCAGCATTTTCAAGGGCATTTGTGCCTTTGTTGGCAAAGTGTATCAGGAAGAAAAAAGTCCGGTAGTCCATGGTCCGGTCATCATTGAAAACCGGACAGAGGATGTGGACTTGATCTTGTGGGAGGGAAGAAACTACCTTTCTGCAAGGGATGTTGGGGAAATGTTCGGATATGACGTTTCCTTCAAGGGAAGTACCCCGATTTTCACGAAAAAGAAATAAAGTAAAGTGCATGAGAGCCACTTCGGCGGAGAAATCCGCAGGAGTGGCTTTTTTCTTTGAAAGGAGGAATGTTTTGAATGAGCAATGTGCATCCTGGGGTAATTCATAGACCTAGAAAAGAAAATGAAAGCACAGCTAGTTCTGGGCACAAATATGCAACGATTTCAGAAAAAGGAAGCAGTGGAAGCAGCAGTAAAGGGAGCAGCGGTGGCAGTCGCGGTGGATGGAGTAGTTCTCCTAGTCCGGATTATGCGGCTATTGCTGCGGAGGCAAAAAGACAGGCTGACTATGCAACAAGCGTTGCTTACAAAAACGCGGCACAGGTCAAGCTGAACAATGCAGGCTTGGAAAAAAGCATGAAAGAAACTGACGACACATACAGTGGATTCAACAAAGCGACTGTGGACAATACCAGAAGTGAATCTGCTATCAATCCAGCGGCGTACACATTTCGGAATTTTGACCCGAACAGGGACTATGCGGCGGAAATCGCGAAGGAAACAGACCCGGCAAAGCGGGCGCAGCTGAAACAGGAACGTCAAAACAAGCTCGACTGGATGAACAACGCCGGAACAAACAAGGGCGGCTACACAAACGACATTTATAAAAATGATGACGACAGTGCAAGCCGTTCACCATATACCCCGTATTACCGTGACTATACACAGGGATGGTCTTTGGATAGTCTGGGAAAAGGTTCCAGAGCTGACTTGAACAACAGGGCGTATGACATTATCAACGCAATGCGGCAAAACAGCGCGGCTTATGCAGCGGCAGACAAGGCTACAAGACAACAGCTGGCGGCGGAAAATCAAGCTTATGCAGATCAGCTGAATACATTGGGTATTGCTGTACGGCAGTTTGAGCCCGGCGGCAGTTGGTATTATACAGGACGACCTGTGCTGCAAGGTGATCCATACGAAACAGCAACAGGGTATTACAAATTGTACGATGTGCCGGAAAATTACGATATGTTTGTCAATAACAATCCTTATGAGGAACTGTTATACGACAAGGACCCGAAAACAGAGGCAGAATACGGAGATGGCGGCGCTTGGGGGGATTGGTTTATGAACGCGGCAGATATGCAGGCTGGGGCGGTAGATGCACAGCTGAAGGCATTACAGGCACAGCTGGAACTGCAGAAAGGGGAAAACAACAGTTATTATGATGACATTGCTGCACAGGCTTATGTGGCAAAAAGACAGGCAGAGGCGGCTATGCCTCAAAGACTGGCGGCATATGGCATCAGTGGCGGCGGAAGTGAAAGTGCACAGCTTGGGCTGGATACATCCTATCAGAACAACATCAATGCCAATGAGCTTGCAAGACAGAATATGCTGCAGGAGCTTGATTATCAGAATATTCTGGCACAGAGCCAGGCGAACAGTGATAAGGCGAATATCTACGCACAGGCACAGAAAGACGCCTATAATGCTTATTTACAGCAACAGCAAATGCAGCAGCAGCAGGAACAGTGGCAGTGGCAGAAAGACACATGGCTGAAAGAGTTTGAACAGAGCCGTCAGCAGTACGAAAATGAACTGAGTTACCAGATGGATCAGGATGAATGGAAGCGGCGTCAGTATGAAATTGACCTTGCGCTGGAATTGGGCGATTATAACAAGCTGGAAAGTATGGGTTATAATGTGGACTATTTAAAACAGCTGCAAAATTATGAATTACAGCAGTTGGCTCAGCAGGCAATGAAATCTAGTAGCCGTTCTTCCGGAAGCAGTCGTTCTTCCAGAAGTACTTACAGCGGTGGTGGGAATACTGGAGGGGATTTAATTATAGATTCTGACAATTCAACTGCACAAGAAGCAAGAAGTGGGAGAACTCAGTTGGGTTATCAAGATGTTATCAACCAATATAATAATACTGCAAATAAAGCACAATTCAAAGCATGGCTTGATTTGATGAATAAACAGGGAGTTGTGAGCGATAATGACTATATCAAAGCTGTAAGTGGCAAGGTAGGTGCGAACCTTGTTGACCAGTTAAGTAAAGAAGGACATGATAT
>OGXZ01000123.1_pt1 | contig 41097 bp, 38 predicted proteins | sample 1576431 | NCBI WGS metagenome assembly OGXZ01 (sample SAMEA3541590, study PRJEB24748) | human gut metagenome | biome: human gut; feature: human-associated habitat; material: faeces | place: China | collected 2012
AGAATGGGAATAATTATTAAAGTCCTGCAAGCCTTGTATTTCAAGGCTTGCAGGACTTTTTTGTGGGTATATTATATTTATTTGTCCAAAACGAATAGACAAATACCCATAAAGTTGTGTAGGATAATTTTTCGTTTTGTCTACAGTTTCCTGTGGTAATGAATGACGCATTTGCTTTTAGGAGCCTTTGGGACTTGAATGTTTTTCTTAATTTTCATATGTTTTTATCAAATTCTTCTTGAGTTAAAGCAAGAAGTTTCCTTTCGATGATTAGTTATTTATTTCATTTAAGTAATATGTCCCGTTTTTTCTTCTTAGATACATATATAAAAGAATGGTTTTTTCAGAGATAGCATTCATACTTCAAAAATATTGAATGATTTGTATTATAGAAATTGAAAATCCAGTAAGGGAAATCGTTAAATATATTATAGAAGCGTCGAGAATTCAGATTATAGCTATAGAAAATAGGAATAGGGATATAGAAAGGGTTGGGCTTATGAAATATAAAACAAGTATTTTTATTGTACCAACTGCGATATTATGTGCATTGTGTACGACAGCATTTGCTGGTAATGCAGTAAACAAAGAAAAGTATTTCAAAGTAGATGGGGAGCCTTATAAAGGTATTACAGCAATTGATGCAAATTCAGTGTTAGCGCAAGGAGCGACAGGACAGACTTCTACAGACTATTATGGTGTTAGAGCTGAAATTGTACAGGAGAATCATGCTGCAGAAATTACAGGCTTGTCGTGTGCCTATAAAAAGGCTGGAAGCCTTGGAAAATTTGTAACGGCATTGCGCAATGGAGTGATTGGCAGTCCATATTTTCCGTGTGGAGTTACGGATGTTTTCGATTGGAAAAGAGATGTTCAGGAATCCATGCATAGTTCACCCAATCAAGGGGTAAGCCACAGCCATTCTGGGATTGAAGCTCAAACAAATGAAAATGATCAGATTGATTTAGAATCTGCTGTAAAAAACAATGAAATGATACCAGCGATTGGTGTTGGTGGGGTAGAGGGTTTTATTTATCCTGCGGACTATCTCCATAATGATATTAAAACACCAGAACAGGCTTTGGGGAAACAAAGGCAAAGAAATGGTCGTTCAGAGTACATCAATTTATATGCCAAAGATGGAAAAACTGTAATTGGTAAGATGGAAGTAACATATGGTGGTACTATTATAAAATAACATGCTTGGATAAAGAATAATGGTAAAGAGATTCTCGTTGTTTCTTATATAACGAATTAAAAAGGGAGTTAACAATCGTAAAATTCAAGCAAGCCTGTGTTTTTTATTTACTATTTTATGTAAGGAAGCACTAAAAACGGTGGGGTGTTTTTATGATGATTCATCTTAATGATTGACTGTAATTTTTGTTTAGCCAGTCATGATTGTATTGTTTGAAGGAATTATGCAAAAAGAGCATACCAATCCTCAAAATGTTTTATTTCTATCTTTATATACTTTTGCATTGATTGTTTCCTTATATCATTAATTTTTGAAAAAAAGCTAAAGTTATGGCAAAAGAATCTATGAAATCAACTCCCCTTAAGAAAACATTGGTTTTCCTTTTCCTCGACTTCTTAAGGGAAGGTGTAACGGCAGTTTTCATAAGAAATCATATCAAATAAAATCTTAAAAAAGCAAGAAAGCTGGAATCCTATGTATCATAAAGATTTCAGCTTTCTTTGTTTGCTTATGAAGATGCCCCTAAATAGATTCTTTTTATTTGTGGAATGCCATTGACCAAAGACAAGAATACAAATACAATATAAAATAGAAACATACGTTCTGGTATTGGAGGTGGTTTTTTGAAGGAAAAAACGTATATTGCAATCGACTTAAAATCATATTATGCTTCTGTAGAATGTATGGAACGAGGTCTTGATCCACTGAAAACAAACCTTGTGGTGGCAGACGCCAGTAGAACAGACAAAACTATTTGTCTTGCAGTGTCACCATCTCTCAAAGCAATGGGTATCAAAGGCAGACCAAGACTTTTTGAAGTAGTGCAAAAGGTAAAGGAAATCAATTATGAACGAAAAATACGTTTGCAGAACAGAGCAATGGAGGGTTCTTCTTATGATGCAGATGCATTAAGGAAAAATCCCGCTCTTGCAGTTGATTATATCGTTGCTCCGCCAAGAATGGGGTATTATATCAAGCAAAGTGCTTATATCTATGATATTTACATGCAGTTTGTTTCACCGGAGGATATCCATGTTTATTCTATTGATGAGGTGTTTATGGATGTGACACCTTATTTGAAAACCACTGGATTAACTGCTAGGGAGTTTGCAATGAACATCATTCAGGAGGTTTTGAAGAAAACTGGTATCACTGCCACTGTTGGGATTGGTACCAATCTGTATTTGGCGAAAGTTGCTATGGACATTGGGGCGAAGCACATACAGCCAGATGAAAATGGCGTGCGTATTGCAGAATTGGATGAAATGTCATATCGAAGACTGTTATGGGAGCATAGACCGCTTACAGATTTCTGGAGAGTTGGACGAGGCTATACCAAAAAGCTTGAGGAAAATGGTCTGTTTACCATGGGTGATATTGCAAGATGTTCCATAGGAAAAGATACAGATTTTCACAATGAGGAGTTATTGTATAAACTTTTTGGCATTAATGCAGAATTGCTGATTGATCATGCTTGGGGATGGGAGCCTTGCACCATTGCAGATATCAAAGCGTATAAACCGGAAAATAACAGCATGGGCTCTGGTCAAGTGCTGCATTGTCCTTATTCAAATGAAAAAGCAAAAATTGTCCTCCTTGAAATGGCAGACCAACTTTCTTTAGATTTGGTGGAAAAAGGTCTTGTAACGGATCAGCTTGTTTTGACCATCGGTTATGATAGGGAAAATCTGAAAGACACCGAAAAAATACGTTCCTATACCGGTAAAATTAAGATGGACCATTATGGTCGAGCGGTTCCGCGGCATGCACAAGGTACGATTTCACTTGGAAAATATACTTCTTCCAGTAAAAAGATGATTGATGCAGCAATAAAACTTTTTGAGGATATTACAAATGAAAAGTTATTGATTCGGAGAATCAATATGATAGCAAATCATGTGGTTGCAGAAGATGATGTTTTAAAGCGTTGTGGTTGTGAACAGTTAAACCTTTTTACGGATTATGCCGAGAAGAAAAAAATCGAAGAAAAAGAAGCTGTCGATAGAGAAAAAGAAAAAAAACTACAACAGGCAGTGTTGTCTATTAAGCATAAATTTGGGAAAAATGCGATTTTGAAAGGTGTTAGTTTGGAAGAGGGGGCAACAGCAAAAGATAGGAATAATCAGATCGGAGGACATAAAGCATGAGTGGAAAATATGAAGATATCATAAATTTGCCGCACCCAACTTCAAAAAAACATCCACGAATGTCAAGACAAAATCGTGCTGCACAATTTTCGCCGTTTGCTGCCCTAACAGGATATGAAGCGGAAATTCGGGAAATGGCAAGACAAACGGAAAAAAAGAAGCAGTTGAGTGAAGATCAGTGGGATATGCTGAATGAAAAAATTATGGAGCTGCTAAAATTACCACATAAACCCGTAAGAGCAGTTGTTACCTATTTTGTTCCAGATCCTAAAAAAGAAGGGGGAACATATCAAAAGAAAGATTGCTATATTGATAAAATTTCCATGGAAAAGAGGGTTTTATTATTGGAAAATAAAGAAAAAATCTTTTTTGATGAAATATGGGATATAGAGTTATGATCCAACGAATGTGTTCACAAAAACATTATTTCGTGCATGGAGAAACATTTCTGTTAATAGGAATAAATGGTGCAGAGTCAGAAAATTTGCTCTGTGTAATAGAAGTATGCTGTTGCAGTTATGGAGCCTGTAGTGAAAAGTATAGAATGCCACTACAGGCAATTTTATTAGAAATGGAATGAACATAATTGATACGAATTCGTCAGCAAACAAAAAACAGTAGGCATAAACGCAAATTTCCCCTTTAAACCATAGATGTTGCGGTAGTAAAAAGTCTGTGGGTTACAGTTCTGGTTATTTTTCAGTGGTATCATCGTTTATTTTCTCGAAAACACCAATACCAAAGTCATTGAAGTCTGTTTCCATATCCAGAGATTTTGCCAGTGCTTGGCTATTTACATAAAGTTCACGTTCAATACTTAAGAAATCCGGCAGATCTTGGTTGCCTGATGATGAATGGGATAATGTTATATTTGTTTTATATACGGAAGAAGGCATATAGGATAATTCGTTTGCGGTTAAGTTTTCAAAAATAACAGAAGAATGTGGTGTTTCTAAAGTGAACGTGTTTGTATCGTTGGTAGTGATTTTCATATCGAAAGCATCCATAAGGTTTTGATTCACATGAATATATGTCTCTTCCATATGCGTTCCATCAGAATTTTTTCGTGGATTTTGATTGACATCATATAGCCATATGGTTACAATACTAACCATTTGTTGTGTGCCCGCTGGTGACGTCTGGCAACTATAAAGATTCATAGTGTCTAATGGAATGGGACTTGTTTCCTGATACTTCATACCAAAATCAGTCGCATATGTTTCTATGGAGAGGTGTCCACCATTTGTGTAAATGTTTGCAATTCTGTACTGATCGCTCCATTCCGTTCTGCCAAAGTGATTTCCCAGAGAATCAAAAAGGATTAGGGTCTTGCCATCTGCATTGATTGCCGCAGGAGTGTTTTTGGCAGTAACGGGTTTGCCATCAAACAATGTCTGAATATCTGTTTGATAAAAATCAAATTTTTTCATTCCTGCAGGCTCTCTTTTTTCTAAGGCTTGTTTTTCATCAGCAGAGAACTCTTTTACAGTTCTATTTTCTGGTAAGGTGATATTTACGGTTCTTGCATCACCATTCCAAGTGACTTCAAAACCATAGTTACGCAAATCTTTTGCTAGAACGTAAGTAGAATTTGCGTAATTGTAACAGCGGATAGGCATTTTGTCTATGTAAGCAATCACATCGGTGGATAATACGTTACCGATTATTTTAGGTGAATAGGCATAGATATTCACTGTATTTGCAATGAGCAATAAAGACGTTAATAGTATGACACTTTTCTTTCGCATATTTGTTCCTCCTCTATAACATAAATGACTGTTATATCTATATACTATATGTATTTGGAATGTAAAATAGGGACAGGGGTAATTGGCAGACTTGAATTAGGATTCGTTTGCAAGGATGAAGTATGTAGAAAAGACTGATTGTTTGTATGAAACAATTAGCCTTTTAGAAAATTTGGAAATGAAAAAATGATTTGCAAATTGGCAAATTTATTTACGAAAAGCCACTCTTTAGAAAGAGTGGCTTTTTTGCAGTGGTCATGAAAGTGAATGCTTATTTCAATATTTTTCGAAAGTTCCATCTCCAAAGTCGCTGAGTGTTGTTGTCATTTCCAGCGATTTTGCGAATGCCTGACTGCTTACATAGAGTTTATGATCAATGCTCAAGAAATCTGGAAAATCTTTGCTGCTTGCAGATGGATTCGATAAAGTAATATCTGTATTGCATACAGAAGCAGGCATATAAGTCAGCAGATGCTCTGTTATATTTTCAAAGTTGACCGTAGAAAGGGGTGTTTCAAGGTTCAGTTGATTTTCGGTATTGTTTGTTATTTTTAAGTTGAAAGCATTTATCAGTACTTGGTTTACTTCCATGTATGTTTCTTCTTTATATGTTCCGTCAGGATTTTTTATAGCGATATTGTTACTGTCTTGTAACCAAATCGTAACAAGATCAATCATCTGATCTGTTCCTGCTGGAAAAGTCGCACATCTATAAATAGACAAATCTTCCAGATGCAGAGGAGTTGTTTCTTGATACTTCATACCAAAATCAGTTGTATATGTTTCAGAGGGGAGTTGTCCACCATCTGTATAGATGTTTGCAATTCTATACTGTTCACTCCATTCAGTTCTTCCAAAATGATTTCCAAGAGAACTAAAGAGAATCAATGTCTTTCCATCTACATTGATTGCAGCAGGGGCATCTGTAGAAGCAACAGGCTTGCCATCAAATAATGTCTGAATATCTGTTTGATAAACATCATATCTTTTGATTCCTACGGGATCTCGTTTTTCCAAAGCCTGTTTTTCATCAGCAGAGAATTCTTTTACAGTTCTGTTTTCTGGCAAGGTAATATTTACGGTTCTTTCATCATTGTTCCAAGTGACTTCAAAACCATAGTCACGTAAATCTTTTGCTAAAACATAAGTGGAATTGAAATAATTGTAAGAACGGATCGGGTTTTTGTCTATGTAAGCAATAATATCAGTGGATAATACACTGCCGATAATTTTAGGCTGATAGGCATAAACATTTGCTGTATTTGCCGCAAGGGCTAAGGAAATCAGCAATATACAACTTTTTTTCTTCATAGTTTGTCACTCCTTATATTTTTATCAGTGTTCTATTTATATTTGTATTTAAGCACTAAAAAAGGGACAAGCATATTCGCTAAATTTTACATTGCTGATATGTTTTTATTTGACAGGTATATATGAAAGAAGAAGGGGATTGATGATTGGCTATTTATGTGAAAAAATAGCATCTACAAAGAAAAGCCGTCAGGACGTGGCGGCTTTTTGGGAGTTAAAAAATATTATATGGAGTCAATGATTTTCATAAATTCTTCACGACTGATGGTTCCCGATAATTGACATTCAAAATTATCTATTTTCCAGAGAACAACAAATTCATCTATGTTTTTCATGATATAAAAATCAATATTGTCTTTGGAGTAAATCTCTATAGGTGTTTCGTCTTTTTCAAATTGAGGAATCGCTTCTTCACTTAAATGAAATAACCGATAATTCAGAAATTCACCTGTTTTTGGATTTTTGTAACATAGTTTTAAGCGCTGAAAAGACACGCCTTCTACAAAATCATCTTCAACCAATTCTAGATTTTTCGGAATATCATTTAGAACAATATGGTCTGGTAATGGGGGTAGACCATATCTTTGCTGAATCGTGTTTTTATCCATTAAATTTTTTGATGTATCATAATGAACGGCTGATAACCACTGAGGGTCTTTCATTGTTTTTACGCATATAAAAGTTGAAACAGATAGAATAAAAACAATGAGGGTAATTGCAATGATGCGAAAGTTTTGCTTACATCTTATTGAAAATTTATTTTTGCGGTCTTCATCATATAAACGTATTTTTTGTTTTACACAGAAAAAATAGTTCTCACAAAAAGACAACCAACTTTTGGTGGGATCAAAATCGGTTTGTAAAGAGTTTTTTCGTTCTTCTAGTATTTGTAAAATGGCTTGCAGATCTTCATGCTCCAAAACAGGATTGTCGGCATAAAAATCTAAACGAATGAGATTTTCTAATTCGTTTGTTGAAAGGCTTTCATAATAAAAGTATTTATTTTTGGGGGCAGCGGTGTTCATCATGTATTGTTCCTTTTTTTGTAATTACAAAGTGTTAATTTTTCATATAGTTATTCAATAGAATCTTGATCTAGGTGATTTATGTTTATATGGATCATTGTATTCCTTGTTTTATGAGATGGAAAGATTATTTTAACTAGAATTTGAATTATTTTGGTTTTTTCTAAGACCGACTCTGCAAAGAAAAGCCACCAGGATTTAGCGGCTTTTTGAAAGTTAAAAAATATTATATAGAGTCAATGATTTTCATAATTTCTTCATGACTGATGGTTCCCGATAATTCACATTCAAAATCATCTACTTTCCAAACAACAACGATATCATCAATATTTTTCATGATATAAAAGTCAACATTATCTTTGGTATAGGTTTCTAAAGGGGTGTCATCCTTTTCGTAATAAGTGGCTACATCTGTTTTTAAATATGAAATACTAAAATTCAAATATTCTGTATTTGTTGAATTATCATAATGTAAATATATATCTTCAAATGAGGAGTTTTTACAAGATGACTTATCTGTTAATACAAGCTCTGAAGGCAACCAAGTTGGAAAAATATGTTCAGGCAAAGAAGAAAGCTGAAAAAATTCTTGGAGCTCTTCTTTGCTAAGAAGTGTTTCATCTTCACGACCGCCAAAATATCTTGCTGTCAAAATGGGAAGGTCATTCATAGATTTTTTTGCAATTCCAGTTGCGGAAATTGTAACAACAAAAACGATAAGCATAATGAAAACAATGAGTTTTTTGGAATGCAGCGGTTTATAGCTGCTAGAAGATATAGAAGTTTCATACAGTAATATTTTTCTTTTGGCAAGCGGCAGATAGTTATCTATAAAAGACTTCCAGAAGTTTTGTACGTTATATTTATGCTCATTTTCTCGTTCTTCTAATATTTGAAGGATTACAATCAATTCATCTGTATCAAGAGAAGTATTTTCTGAATAAAAGTCAGATGTGATGAGATTTTTTAATTCAGAAGTTGTGAGACGATTATAATACAAATATTTATTTTCTGAAGTGTTAGTTTTGATCATATACGATCCCTCGAATCAATTTCGTGAGTGATTTTGTCATAGTTTTTACGAAACCGTTGTTTGGCACGCTGTACACGTTTTTTGCATGCTTCAAGCGAAATATCTAATTCCTTTGCCAGATCTTTATATGAATATCCATCAAGAATCACTTTTTTAAGAATCATAAAGTCCTCTTTGCTAATAAAATCTTGAACATTTGTTTCCCAAAGATTGTCTGACTCAAGGGTAGTTGTACCTAAAACGGACTCATTCAGTGATAGAATCCGTGTGAGATAATAATTCCGATTCTTTTGAATATTCCGGCATACATTTTTTAGAGTGTTCATAATCCAGCCTTCGGGATTGGGGCTGTTTTCCAGCGCATGCTGTTTCGTGCAAGCAATCACAAATGTTTCCTGCACAGCTTCTTCAGCCAAAGAGGCGTTGGATAAAACAATATTTGCATAATGAAATAGGAGTGAAGCATTTTTTATATAAAGCGTTTCAATGAATTTTAGATATTTTTCATTTATGTCCATAATTAATAACCTCATTTTTATTGCATTACAAAAAAGACAAAAAGTCGTTATAAATATTGAAATATAAAGACATTATTATCATTTTTTAAAAATCAAACTTTTTAGGATACAAAATTTTATAATCCTTTGTGTATTACTTATTTAGATACTCAGGAGAAATATGATCGGTTTGCTCAAAGTGAAAAGTTTCATCATTCCAATTTGCGATATACTCAAAAATATTTACACCATGTGCAAAAGCAACATAATTGCCCAACAGTAAACAAAGCAGGGCTGCGATGACTGCATATTTTACGAAGCGGAAAGATTTTCTATGGGGCATATCTTTCGATATACATTCCTGAATATCATTTTTTTCTTCAGACATGTCAATATTCGGCAGATATTCCGTTTTAAAATTTTCCCAAAGAAGATTAGCGTCAATATCCCGTGCATCTGTTTCACGCTGTGCAATGATTTGTAAAATTTCAGAAATAGTATCATCGTCAAGCTTTTTATGGTCATCAGAAAAACAATCAATACGAAGTATATTCTTTAACTCATCCGTTGACATTTTATTCAAAAACGCAAACCCACTTGTATGATTGGATTCATTACTTGTATGTTCTGTCATGTAATAGCCTCCTTTATATATAAATGTATCTAGATATCAGAAAAGTCACATGGAATTTTATTTTTTATGTTAGTTCTTTTTTTAGCTTATCTTTAGTACGTTTAATTCGCATTTTGAGTGCAGAAACGGAAATATTTAATTCTTCGGCAAGTTCCTGATATGGAATGCCTTCTACATAAATCTTTTTCAATAAATAAATTGCATTTTCATCTAGTCCCCAAAATGCAGTTTCCACAGACAATGCATCATGCACTGGAATCATGTTAAGTTCATAGTCAAATATGTATTTTTGCCATTTCTTTTGTTCTCTGTATTTTTGTTTGATTTCATTTTTCAGTGTATTTTTGATCCATCCAACAGGTTTTGGGCTGTTTATGACGTCGTCTATTTTTTCCAAAGCAATTTTGAAAGTATTTTGAACGGCATCTTCTGCCAGTGGGTAGCTGGACAATAGGATTTCTGCGTAGCGCAGCATATTGGGGACTTCTTCCATATATATTTTTTCCAGAAAGTTTAGTTTATCTTGATCGATCATGCATAACCTCCTTTCTATTCTTTTTCCGACTCAGCTTTATATTTACGGATGATTTTTACTTGTCTTGATAAAATAGCCTTGTTTATTGTCTGAATGGATTCTTTCACCGAAAGCAGGCAGTATACCCTCACTTCAGACTCTCACATCATAATGTATTCATGCTGACTTGTAAAGTGTTGATCATTTATACTTTTATGTTGTGCGATCCAATACAGAATTTTTGTATTATCTTGTACAAAATGAGTGAGGTACATATCTGTTTTTCCTTTTTGTTCTTTTTGGGGTATGGTACAATGAAAATAATGAATCCGTCATCGGGAATATCAAGAAATAACATATATTCAGCTTTGTAATAACCAATAAGCACTGTATGAAGATATAGACATGTGCTTCAAAGGGGGAGAGGTAATGGCATTCATCGGCATTGATTTAGGTACGACGAACAGTCTTGCCTGTGTGTATCAAAAAGGCGAAATGATATTAATTCCCAATCAACTAGGAAAATACCAAACGCCTAGTGTTGTAAGTTATACGGAAAATGGATTAGTTGTTGGAGAAGCTGCAAAAAGCAACTTGATTTTATCCCCAGATCAAACAGCTGCTTCTTTTAAAACATTTATGGGTACGAATAAGATATATAATCTCGGAGGAGAAACTTATCTGCCGGAAGAACTTTCTGCGCTAGTGATCAAACAAATTGTTGCAGATGCAGAAACATTTCTGCAAGAACCAGTAACAGAAGCAATCATCAGCGTTCCTGCGTATTTTAACGATTCCCAAAGATGTGCAACAAAGCTTGCTGCACAATTGGCTGGAGTTCACGTAGAAAGGTTGATCAATGAGCCGTCAGCCGCTGCTTTGTATTATCAAATGACATATGGAAAGAAAGATGGTTGTATCATGGTCATTGATTTTGGCGGAGGCACCTTAGATGTAAGCATTGTAGAATGTTTTGAAAATATTATCGAAATCATTGGCATAGCGGGAGATAATCATTTAGGAGGAAATGATGTTGACCACGAAATCGCCAAGTTTTTTTGCAGACAGAATGGCATTTCTCTGGAAAATTTGAACAATGAAGAAAGAGCCATACTGTATAAACAGGCGGAAAAAGCCAAAATAACGTTATCTACAAATGAAATTGCAACAATGGTATTGGTTGCACAAAACAAAGAGTATCGTCTGATACTTACTAATAAGTTGATGACTGAAATATGCAATGATTTATTTCAAAGAATTAAAAAAATCATCAATCAGGCAGTGAAAAACTGTTCCCGCAGACCGGCAATTGATAATGTGGTGCTGGTAGGTGGTTCAGGGAAATTGACCGCTTTGCAGAAGTATCTCTCTGATCTGTTCGGCAGACAGGTTTATGCTGCCCCAGAACCGGAAAAGGCGATTGCACTTGGGTTAGGCGTGTATGCAGGTATCAAACTCCGTGATGAGCAGATGCAGGACATCGTTATGACAGATGTATGCCCCTTTTCATTGGGGGTAGGCGCACGTCATAGTACACAAGATCAGACTGTATATATGGAAACCATGATTCCCCGTAGCAGCATGTTGCCATGTGCGAAAGAAAAAATATTTTATACCCTTTATGATGGGCAAACGGCTCTAAATTTTAAAATATATCAAGGCGAACAGTATTATGTTGAAAATAATCTGGAATTAGGAGAAATCACTGTCAGTGTAGTTCCAGATAAAGCCGGAAACCAATGGGCAAAAGTTACGTTTATGTACGATATCAACGGAATATTATATGTTTCGGTTCAAAGCTGCACAGGTGAAATCAAAGAAAAAGAAATTGTGAACGAAAAACTTCATTTAACGCAGGAAGAACTGGAAAAAAGCAAAGAAAAGCTGACAAACATGATTGAGAATCAGTTGAATCTGGATGAAAATGAATTGATACAAAAATTTGTATATTTATATCAATTTGCTGCTCCCTTTGAAAAAAGTCAGATAGGATTTGCTGTTTCTAATTTACAGAATGCTTATTTTTCAGGAAGTCCTATCTTACGCAAAAAGACATACGAGAATATGCGGGAATTGTTAAAAGAGTTAGAATACCATATTTCTCAGGAATTTGATTTCAAGGATTTATTATATCAGGAAGATCTGTCTTGGGATGAGGAGGAATGACAAATGTCTGATTTTTGGAAAATACTGGAGATCGAGCCTACAACAGATAGATCTGTCATCAAGCGGGCTTATGCAGCGCTGGCTAAAAAATATCATCCAGAACAATATCCAGAGGAGTTTTTGAATCTAAGAAATGCGTATGAGGCAGCGATGGAGTATGCTTCTAGTGAAAATGGTGGATTCTTTGTCAGAAGTGAATTGTATCATACAACTATCTCTCCTGAAAAGACAGAAAAAATAAATTTTGAAGAACCCCAAAGTGTAGAACTAGAAGAAGTAATCAATGATAAAGAGCGAGAAGAACAGGAAATATCGGAAAGTGTCTATTGGGATTTATCCAAATTAAATGAGGAAAGTGAAGCAGACTGTACAGAGGCATTCGCACAGTTTTTAGATTTATACCAAAGCGGAAAAAGAAATGATGCAAAACAGTGGTATATCTATTTTACATCTGCTTCGTTTTTGGAAGTATGGAGAGAAGAGTCCTTCACGAGAATGATGTGGAATGCTGTTCTTGAAAATATGGAAAATTATCCGATCAACAAAACATTTGCCAAATGTCTGAATGCTGTTTATGGCTGTTTTGTTTATGCGCCCCAGTCCTTTACGGAAGTCCAATATAACAAACACGTTTTATTTGATGGTTTTGCGAACATTGAAAAGATACTGGAATTAAGCGGAAACGTCGGAAAAATGACACAAAACGACCTATCTATGTTTATCTGCTTCTGCGAGTATCGAGTGTTGGTGTCTTTTGCTGAAGAAAATCAGTGGAGTGATACCATCAAAATACAAGCAGAATATATTTTTCAGAGATATGTAATGTCCTATATCAGAGAACGCTGCACACAAAAATCATATACAGATGTGGAACGTTGTTACTTGGGTCTCAGACTAATTACAAACTATATCAGAAAATATGAATTGCCAGAAGACATCTACCAGTATATCTGGAAGATATATTCTCTGGAAAGTGCCGTAAATGGCAGAAGCAAAATATACTATGGTGATATACGTGAAATCATTGCGGAAAAGAATCAAAACACAGATAAAACTTTAACGGAAAATAACAAGAAGATTTTCGACCTGTATTATGTTTATCAAAGAAATCTGGCAGAAAATAAATTACAAATGCATATGATAGACGATATTTTTTCACTGCCGGAAATGGAAAAAATGCTGAAGGATAGACATTTCATATATGATACATTGTTTTACTGGCTTGCTATGCCGCAGCATTTAGGATTTTTGAAAAGACTACATGATTTTTATACCCAAAATACAAATGTTTTCAAATCAAAAGAGATTTTAGCAAGTATTGAAAAACGGGAAAAAGAAGTAAGCGCAGAAAATGCTTTGAAAGAAGATGATGCAGATCAAAATTATTCACTATGTACCATAAACCACAGACCTTTTTTACGATATTGGTTGAATATTGGATTTTACAGAGCCATCAATTTTACAGGTGTGTTGAAGCGTAATTTGATTTTTTCCGAAGAATGGGCACGGCGTTTTGCAGAACAGAAGCACCGCCTACTTTTATCCCAGTATAAAAATAAGGCTGTTCAAATAAAATTTCATAGAAGATACGCAGAATATGTTTATGGGGGAAGGGTTGTCTATAAGCCTTTTATTCAATGGTATGCATTGGAAAACATAGAAGATGATACGGTATTTTTCCTACTTTTGCCGGCTGTCATTCCTTTTGTAGAAGATGAAAAGACTTATGACATGGTTTTGGCGTGTATCAGAAAACATTTGCAAAACACAATGTTAACTGAGGAAAATATCTCGCAACTATCGAAAGGGATCATAAAGATGCTTTTCTGCGGCAGACTACTGGGTGAAGAAATAGATGATGAAGAAGCTGTCAATGACTATGACTGTAATGCTTCTGAGATTTACAGAGAAAGCGAAACAGAATTATATGTATGCAGATGGTCGAAATATAGTCACGAACTTTGTTTTTATGAGCAGAAACTATATTATAGAGATTTCATGCCAAATGGAATATATGAAAACATTCTAACAGAAACCGATGCGGTATCTTTGGCAAGGGAACTGCTTACTGCGCAGTGTGCAAAAACAGTTGCTGATATTTCCTATTTGAGAATTATGCCTGAATATATGAGCATACAGCCTTATGGTGCAAAAGCAGAAATTCGTTCAGGTGGTGAAATTACAGAGGGTGCCATTTTGGATGCCTTAGACAGATTTTCCCAAGGTAGCATAAGGCGTATGGAATTGAAATGGCTTCAGGAAGAGGTTGTATTGATCAATGTGGATGATAAATGCGCTTGTTTTTGGTTCCATGATCAAAAGTATACGACATGCAAACTTCTTTACAATGCGGAAGTATATTGCACTGTAGATTCGAAGTATGTGACCTATTCTCCGTTTTTGCTGGGAAAACTGGCAGATTATGAAATATTCCACAGCCCTAGACTTCTAGTGATGAAATTATGCCCTTTGCTATTCCAGTTTGGAGAAGGAAATTTGATTGAAACAAAAGTGAATGGCAATTATGTATGGTCTCAAAACGTTTATTTGTATGGGAAATATGATGCATACCTTGTTGATAAAATGAAATTCGGAGATTATCCGCCCGATAAAATCATTACGGATTTTAATAAGAGACGTAAATTCATCATTCCGAAATTTCCAGCTTTTATGGAAGCAGCAAAAGAAAATGAAGAAAAACAGAAAATTGTGATCAAACCAACAACGAAAGATCAGCTGCAAATGATCTTGCAGATGTATTTGCAAGGCAGTGTAAAGTATCTGCATTTATGTTGGGATATGAAACAGGATGATACTTTATTTCAAACACATCTGGTTTTACTTCATGAAAACGAAATGTATGCATTGTATTATCTGAATGATCAGAAGATGGCTGCTTACTGTTTGATTGGCAGTCTGGATGAGTATTTGACGCCAGAAGGACAATCGCCAATCTTAGAGTTGTGTGGAGTACCCATTCACTTATACAGCATACATCACGATATTATCCGAATTCGATTTTTTTTATCGCTCCTGTTAGACAGCATTGAAAACCCAGAACAGATTTTGAACAAAGTAGGGGAATTTACAGATGGCACAAGGATTTACAAGCAGTTTATGACCTATGATGAACTGTATCATAAATTGATGGAAATTCGTTGAAAATGAATTGTGAAGAATCATATTTTGCTAAAAAAACAAACAGACAGCCATTATATCAGCTGTCTGTTTGTTTTTTATATATGATTTTATGGTTTACAAAAAAAAGTTGCGCGTTTTTGTTTTTCATTTCAGTGCTAACAGATGTACAGAACATAATGAAAGGCAGAACCATTACAAAACAAAAGTATGCCTATTGGAACCATGATATCCGCTTGGATCAACAAAGTTTACCACAATATCCGCTTGAAATGCTGCCGTTTTTTCATTATAGTAGCGAACAATATCATAATCTATGATTTCACAATTTTCATAAGAATTTTCTTCCAAAGTTTTCTTCCATAGTTCTGCATCTGAAATGTCAGGTATTTTGTTTTTGTCAATGTTCAGATTTTCAATATTTTCCCGATCTCCTGTACATTTGATTGTTTTTACAGATTCCTGCACGATGGTAAGTTGATAACCATAATTAGTCTTATAGTCACCCAGATAGTAATCAATATCCAGGTAATGGATAGAAGGTGTATTTGCGGAAGTATATTCTGTGATAACAAAATCAGAAATAGTAAATTTAGGATCTATATTTTCTTTTATATATTTTTCGATGGAATCATATTGTTTGGATTCTGGAACGTATATCAAATTGTTATCGTTGCATAGGATATCCTTTCCATTTTCGTTTATGCTGGTATCTGTGGTTTCTGGTTTGCTTGTTTCGTCTGCTGTTGATGCATTGACGGATTTTTTATTGATTCGTATTGTATGGCTTTCCGAATCCCAAATGACTTCCAGATTTGTCAGAGCTGCAATATCCCTTATGGAGAAATAGGTATATCCGTTGATATGATAACAAGACAAAACTTCTTCGACTCCATCTACAATAACTGTTTGCTGTGTCAAAGTGCTTTGAAGGGGAGAAGTATCTTTTGTTACTTCATTTTTCGTAGTATTTAGATTATGTTCTTCCAAAGACAAAAGAACTACTTTGTTTATATGATCCCATTGGATTTTAAAATCAAATGCTTCGGCAATATCACGCAGTTTTATGTATGTTCTGTCATCGATTAAATAAGTAGAGATACTATTTAAAGATTCTGTTCCGCTTTCTGTTTTTGTTACGATCGGATACTTATTGGTAATTATGCTGGATGTCTTTGCAAAAGCTGATATAGGACAGTAAATTTGGACTGCAATCATACAGCCGGCAGCAAGCTTATATAATTTTTGATGGAAATGCCTGTTCATGATCAACACCTCTTGCTTGTGTGCAAACCTCTATTTTCTTATTTCTATTATAACTGAATTTCTAATAAAAATCTCAACATTCTAAGCATTTTGTTTATTACGATGCTGATAAATTATACCCTGATGTACAAAATACTTGTATGCCTTTGAAACAATATGTAAAATGAAACTATGGAAAAGATAATTTGTTTTATGGCTGAAGGCAGAGGATTCATGAAAATAGCTTGATGAAACAAACGAGAATATCAATTAGGAAGACTTCTTTCTTCTATGCAGAAAGAATTGGATGGTGTTAGGAAATTTATACAAGACTGCGCGGAACCTGAAAAATAGGATTCTTTAGATAAGTTTTGACTGAAAGGATGATAAATCTTGGAACAGAGGATGCAGGAGGAACAGCTTGAAAAAATGCGTTTAAAAGCAAAGAATTTGGAGAAAGTTGTTGTCGTTTTATCTGTTGTCATGCTGCTTGTTTATATAGCAATTGGCTATTTGCTGGCGACTCAAGAAAATGGAATAGGTACCCTTTCTGGCATGAAAGCGGTTATTTTTATTGCGGAAATCATTTTTGTGGTAGCAGTTGTGGCAGTAGGAACAGGTTTGCTCTTATGGCTGATTATTGTAAAACATGCTTATGATAAGTTCAATTTAAGTTTTAAATCAAAGTATGTACAGCAAGTCATTAGTTCCATAGAAGGTTTTGAAAAACTTGAATATGTACCAAAAGGCGGCTTTACATGGGATGATGTCAGAAATGCGGCAGCTGTAAATTGCGGTGATAAAAGATATTATGACAGTGAAGATTTGCTCATGGGAGAATATGAAAACATCAGATTTCAGATAAGCGACGTGTGTACACGTAAGATGGTTCGTATGAGCAAAAAGAATTGTGTTGAAGAAATATTCAGTGGACAGATGATTTGTTTGGACCAATTTGATGACACAAAGAGAAGCAATGGACATATTCAGATCTTTGAGAAAAAATTTATGTCCAACATGGTTGGTTGGAAGGCTGAAAATGAAATCCACACGGAAAATGAAGTGTTCAATAGCCGTTTCAGCGTATTTGCACATGATGAACATAACGCATATTACATTTTGACGCCGCAGCGTATAGAAAAAATTATGCATTTTGCAGATGTCATGAATGGGCAAGTATCCTTTGTATTTCGGGACGAAAAGTTATTTGTGGCAGTCAGACGAGACAGCATGTTTGATGCAAGTATCGACGAGCCTGTTTCAAAGCAAACAAAGAATATTATAGAAGATGCGGAATTTATTCAAATGGCAAAGGAAATTCTCATTGCTTCATAATCGAATTGTTTTTTCAAAATAATAGCAGATAGAAAATGTAAAAGGGTGGGGGTCTATGAAATATTTTTTGGTGGCACTAATGCCTGTACTGATACCAATTGTGCTGTCGCTGGTTTTTGTTCTGGTTCTTCGTGCTATTTGTATTCGTATCCAAAGACCAAGGGAACAAAGAGGCGATACATATACACCATTATCACCAACGCTGCAATGGATGAATACAGCCGGTTCTATACTGCTGGCGACAAACGAAGGCAATTTCCGTTATATGGCAGGTATTTACTATCCAGGCAATGAAAATAAACCTGAAATTGTTGATTCCATAAAAAGATCTCTTTGGGATTATTGGGGCATACAGGGGCATGAAAGCGCTATGGATGCAATGACGCGTTTGGTTCATTCCGGTATGCGGGTATGGTATGGGGAGGAAATGGCAAAGTTGGAAATAATCTATCATGGCTATTCTGAAGAAGAATTGATTGAAGCAGCCAAACTGGAAAATCCAAAAGCCGATGAAGACAGTTTTCTTCCCAAAATGATGATGGCTTACAGAAGATATGGTGAAAATGCATTGCTTGGCTGGGATATGGGGCGCGCGGCGTATATCATACAGTGGTGTTATTTTGTGGGCTATGTTTCTATAGAAGAGGTTCTGGAGATTGGTGTAGAGGCTGGGAAAAAGGCGCAGCAATATTTTCAGAATTGGGAAGAAATGATGGAAAGTTATCTTCTGGGCGGACAATACTGGCAGAGAGAAGATGCTTCAGATCCTAACTCCATGACAGCAAAACGCTGGAAGATATATGAGGCCCTTTGGAAAGGACAAAAGCCATACAAAATGATTCCGTATACAACCATTCCATTTGACACCCCTCTGTCTAAAGAGATTTTGACAGACAAATATGGTATTATGCCAGCGTATCAGAAACATTATAAAACAGAAAACAGTTAAAACGGGCAGGTGAAAAGTCATGGCGATGATTGAACAAAATATCAGTGGTGTCAAACTGGAAAAGCTGCGTCAAAAAGCGGTGAAGAAAACAAAGTTTTTGAAAAAAATGCCGAAGGTCGTTTTTGTTGTTTGTTTGCTTCTTGCCATGTTAAAGCCAAGAAATATCGGACTTTTTTTGATTTTGACCAGTGGGGAAGGTCTGGATTTTGGGACCATAGGCATTGGAATCATCATGATTTTAGGAGAGATTTTGTTGGCATTTTGCATAGCGGCAGCGGCTATGGGGTTTTATCTATTGTTGTCATGGAAAAAAACGTACAATGAATTTAACGATAATTATAAAAACAAGTACGCCTTACTGAAGATCAGAGAAGTTCCTGGATTTTCTAATTTAAAATATGCTGCAAAACAGGGCATCTCATTTGATGAGCTGACGAAAGTAGGTCTGTTGCCAGGACAGGCAAAATCATTTTATGAATCAGGCGATTATTTTGAAGGAGCCTATGAGGGAATCCGCTTTCGTGCAAGCAGCGTGGAAACTTATGAACCTGATAATTCCACATTGACGGTATTTGATGGACAGGTAATTGTTTTTTCAGCATTTCATGCATTTAAAACCAGTGAAACCGCTATTCAGATTTTCCCAAAGAAACAAAGTGGGAAGATGAAAGGATTGACCCTTCGGGAAAAAGTAGAAACAGAGAATGAAGCATTTAATAGCATGTTTTCTGTGTATGCTGAAAATGGACACAATGCGTTTTACATTCTGACACCGCAAGTCCTAGAAGATATTCTGGAATTTGCGAAAATCATCCAAAATCATGTTTACATTGTATTTTCTGACCAATCTATGTATTTGGGATGCGAGCAAATGCAAAATCCCTTTAATGCTATTGTAGATCTGCCCATAGAAGAACAAAGCAAGAACATCGTTATGGCAACAGAAGTTATACGAAAAGCAAAAGAAATACTGATACATATAGAGAACCAATCAGGAAAGGAATGATTTTTATGTCTGTACATACACTATTTTGTGACTTTGCATCATTGAACAGAAAAGATGCAGGAGATTGGGTATCCAAATGCAGCAAACTGGCAGATGAGGCATTTAAAAACAGCAGTAATCAAACAAGACTTTTGGGGAACCTCCTTGTGCTGGAACAATATATGCATACACTGGAGCAAGGACTGCAGGAAAATGGAGAGGAACCGCTTCCTATTACCTATCAGTCCATACAGATGCTTTGGGACTATTTAGATGGAAAAATAAAACCCTCCGATTTTGCAGACTTTGCCAATGCTCTTTATGCCTGCGTTCTGGAGTTTATGGTTGGTGAGGAATTAACAGAGGAGCAGGCTGCGTTTTATGACAATCATTTTCCAGAAGGTAATGATAATCTGGTACAGTGGGAGATTTTGTGCTGGGCTTCTTTTTTGATGTTGGAGCTGTTGTCCATTTATGGAGAACGTCTTGACTTTGATAAGTTTGAAAGCTGTGATGTGATTGATTTTGTAGAAATTGATGAGATGCTGAATGGGCTGAATGATGCCTGCATAGACTTTGCAGGGGTGGAATGTCCTTCTTCTTATGCGAAAGATGTTATAAAAGCAATGGAAGATGTGTATGAAACACCGCTGTTCCAGTCCATTGTGCTCCAAATTCAAAAAGGGCTGAAAGATGCACTGGAAGCGGCACCGGATGATTATGCAAAACTGAGAGCGGAATACCAACAGTATTCCATTATCCCGCAGGAATTTGCGGCGGATTTGATGGAATACTAAGGGGAAATATTATTTCAGAAAGGTCTAACTGATTTATGTGAATCAGGAGGACCTTTTTCTTTTATAAATCGAATTTGGTGATAGTGTGATTTTGTGAAATTACTATACATTGCGAAAAAATTGTGCTATACTTTCTTCTGCATTTATATAATCGGCAGTTTGAAATGTATGTTTCATCTGCCGGACTGGTTCGTGAACTTCCCAGTATAAAAAACCAAGTATCTCAATCTCGCATTCGGGTATTCCCGTTTCTGCGGGAACCGATGCGAAAAACAGAATCGGAAAGGAGATTGGAGAATGAATGCAAAAAAAGTAATAATTGATTGTGATCCCGGCATAGATGATGTGCTGGCGCTGCTGTTAGCACTGCGGTCGCCGGAACTGGATGTGTTGGGAATCACGGTGGTGTGCGGAAATGTTCCGACAACGCAGGGGGCAGAAAATGCCTTGAAAGTCCTATCGCTATTGGATCGGCTGGATGTGCCCGTGTATCTGGGGGAAACAAAACCTCTTGTGCGAGATTATGTGGACGCTACAGATACTCATGGTGCAGATGGACTTGGCGAAAGTTTTCTGCCGAATGTGACAGATGTGCGCCCCAAAGAAGGTGCTATTCAATTTCTGGCACAGACACTGTCTGAACAGAAAGATGTATCTATCATTGCCCTGGGTCCTCTCACAAACATTGCACGACTGATTCAGGATTATCCTGCGTGCCTTGAGGGGCTGAGTGAACTGGTGACAATGGGCGGCAGCTACAAAAGTCATGGGAATTGTTCCCCGGTAGCGGAATACAATTACTGGTGTGACCCTGATGCGGCAAAGGTGGTATATGAAGCCTTTGAAAGCCATCCGGCTTTGCGTCAGAAACAAATCCAAATGATTGGTTTGGATGTGACCAGAGAAATTGTATTGACACCCAATCTGGTTACGTACATGACCTGTTTGTCTCAGGAAATCGGAAACTTTATTCGCAATATTACACGTTTTTATTTTGACTTCCATTGGAAACAGGAAGGTGTCATTGGCTGTGTCATCAATGATCCCCTTGCAGTTGCTTATTGTATCGATCATAGCCTGTGCAAGGGATTTTCGGCTTATACCACAGTGGAAACAGCCGGAATATCATTGGGTCAAACAGTGGTAGACACCTATGATTTCTGGAAAAAAGAAAAAAACAGTCATATTTTAACTGAAACAGACCCTTATCGTTTCATGACCTTTTTCATTACCCATGTATTTGGTGCAGATGCGTCAGATGTACGACATGTTCTGCGACAAATTATGGTGGAAGACGCTGGCAAACGTGTTTGGATGCCAAAAGATGAAGAGGTACCTGTAGAAATGCTGAAAGGGGATGTTGTAAAATGAGAAAAATTACAGTTATGCAGATTTGTTTTTTGGGAATTGCCACAGCTTTAAACGTGGTGGGAGCCAATATCGCATTATTGCTCCGGCTTCCGATCTATTTGGATTCCTTGGGAACGGTTTTATCGGCAGTTATGCTAGGTCCTGTTTATGGTATGGTTCCGGGCATTCTAAGCGGTGTCATCAGTGGATGCACCAGTGATATTTACTCATTTTATTACATTCCTGTGCAGATGGTTGTAGGGGTTATGGCTGGTATTTTCTATCAGAAAATCAGACCAAACGGCAGACAATTCTGGAAAGTGTTATTGACAGCACTTTGTGTTTCCCTGCCTGGTACCGTTGTCAGCTCTGTCATTACGGCAGCTGTTTTTGGCGGCATTACATCATCAGGTTCCAGTCTGCTGGTGCAGCTTTTGCATGCAGGCGGACTTGGAATGACAGCCAGTGTTTGCGTTGTGCAGGCAATCACCGATTATTTGGATCGTATTGTCATTGTGTTCTGCACAGTGGTGCTTTATGGCATGCTGCCCGCTTCTCTGAAACAAAAGGTACAGAAAGGAAATTCCCATGGAACGATATAATGAAATTACGAACAAAAATCAACGGGAAATCGTGTTGCTTCAGGGACGCCCCTGTGCCTGGGGAAAATGCGTTTTCTGCGATTATATAGCGGATAATTCAAAAGACAAAGATGCGATGGTGCGCCTCAATCATGAAGTGCTTTCCCGTGTAACAGGAAAATATGGCGTATTGGAAGTCATCAATTCTGGAAGCTGTTTTGAACTTCCCGAAGAAACATTAGAAGAAATCCGCAATTTAATTCATGAAAAGAAGATTCAGAAATTGTTCTTCGAAGCCCATTGGATGTACCGGCATCAACTGCAGCGTATGCGGGAATATATGGGAATCCCCATTGTTTTCAAAATTGGTGTGGAAACATTTGATTGGGATTTTCGGGAAAATTATCTGAATAAGCATGCTGACTTTACATCACCGGAAGAAGTCAGGGCATATTTTGAATCTCCTTGCTTGATGGTAGGCATCAAAGGGCAGACAAAAGAAATGGTTGCCAGAGATATTGAACTTTTGAAAAAGTACTTCCCACTGGGAACCGTCAATGTATTTACCAATAATAGTACATCCGTAAAACGGGACGAAGAATTAGTTGCATGGTTTATGGAAACATATCAATGGCTTTTGGACGATCCATCTGTGGAAGTCCTTTATGAAAAAACGGACTTTGGTGTTGGAGATTAAAGCATATCATTTTATATATAAAAAAGCAGACAAGTAACTTCCCATTAAGAAAACGTTGGTTTTCGTTTTATTGATTTTTTAAGGGGAATTACGACTGCTGTCTTCAGAAGAAAACCTACCAAATTATATCTCAGTAAAAATAAGAAAGCTGGAATCCTTTGTTTGATGAGGATTTCAGCTTTCTTTGTTTTCTTATGAAGATGCTCCTAAATTTGCCTGCCTTTTCTTTATGCATTTGTTTCTGCCGGGGTTTCTGTTTCTTCTATACAACGACGGAAGAATTTCTTTTGATAGAACATGAAATAGATGATAAACAGTACTGCTGTAAAACCCCAAGAAATAGGGTAACTCATCAAAATGGTTGTAACGCTCAAATGGGTTCTTACAAAAATGAAGATCCACAAAATACGCAGTACGCAAACACCACCGCAAGTCATCAACATAGGAACGACCACGTTGCCCATACCACGCAGGGAACTGGACAATATTTCGATGAAGATAAAGAGTGCATAGGATGGTGCGATGATGTGGATGATCTGCATGCCGATTTCGATAACTTCCTGGTCTGATGTGAAAAGACGCAGAAGATAAGGACCAGCCAAAAGCATGACAGTTGTCAGCAGCAGAGAAGCAATCAAGTCCATGAGCAAACATACTTTGATACTCTTTTTCATACGGTCAAATTTACGTGCGCCATAATTCTGACCAATGAATGTAATGATGGAAACGCTGAACGCACCGGAAATCATCCAATAGATTGCGTCAATTTTTGCAAAAGCTGTATGAGCTGCAACGGTTTCTGTACCCAGACTGTTCAGGGATGTCTGGATGATAATATTGGAAATACCATACATAACAGACTGCAGTCCGGCAGGGAGTCCAATGGTGATGATGGCAATGAGCAAACTCTTGTAAAAACGAATCTTATTTGGACGCAGCCGATAGATGTCTACAGACTTAGTCAAAGAAAGAATGACCAGTAACGCACTAACGGCCTGTGAAATCACGGTAGCAAAGGCAGCGCCTTTTACACCCAGCTTTAAATAAACAACAAAAAGAATATCCAAAAAGATGTTTAAAAAGCAGCAAACGATCAAAAAATAAAGGGGACGTTTGGAGTCGCCAACAGCACGCAGGATACCGGAACCGATATTATAGACAAAAACAAAAATGATACCGGCGAAATAAATGCGCAGATACATGGTAGAACCTTCGATAACATCTGCAGGGGTATTCATCATTTTCAATAAGGATGGAGTTAATAAAATTCCCGCAATACCAGTCACAATACCGCCCACAATGGACAATGCAATGGCTGTATGAAGTGCATTATTCAGTTTGATTCGGTCTCTAGCGCCATAATAACGAGCAATGATGACAGTGGCACCGGATGCAAGACCAACGAAGAAGTTTACAACCAGGTTTACAATCTGCCCTGTAGAGCCGCCTACGGCAGCCAAAGCCTGTGTACCGACAAAACGACCTACGACAACGGTGTCTGCTGTGTTATATAATTGTTGAAACAGTGTACCTAATAATATAGGAAAAAAGAAAAATAACAGCTGTTTCCAAATAACGCCTTCTGTAATTTGATTTTTCGACATTGCTGTGACACGCATAACGGTTCTCCTTTACGAATAGCAAATTTCATTTACTAATGTAATACGAATTATCCTACAGAGCAATACTTTTTTCAGAAAAATACAATTGCGCTCTTGTGACTTTTTAGAAAAGTGCTATGATACAAATGAATGGAGGCGGAATATGTATGCAAACCATTGAACAAGCTCTGGAAAAATTATCCAAATCAAACTTCAGAAGTAAATTTTATCTAAAAGAAGCAGATTTTTCTTATATAGAACGAGTCGGTATGGAGAAAATTGCACAGCATGCCAAAGAATTTGTAAAAGAGCGATTGGCGCCGGCAAATCCCAAAAACGATGGGAAACAAACGCCTATGAAAGGGCATCCTATTTTCGTGGCACAACACGCTACAGCATGCTGTTGCAGGGGATGTTTAAACAAGTGGTATGGTGTGAAAATGGGTGTACCACTGTCAGAAGTGCAGCAGCAAAAGATTGTAAATCTATTGATGGCGTGGACAGAAAAACAAGTGAAACAGCACATGCGTAATGTTTTTGTAAAAGAACAAGCAAATGAAAATATGAAATTGTGAAGGATGAAATGCTATGTTATAATGGATGGCGGATGAAGTACATTTGTGTGTGGTACAAGGAAAATACATTTATGATAAAGGAGTTTCTATGAGAGGAATTTACACATCAGTTATTGATATTCGAAGAAAAGTATTTACAGAAGTTGCTCGCCTTGCATACGAAGGCGGAGATTATGCCAAAAAAATTGAACAGCTGCCATTTAAGATTCTACCTGGTGAATTGGCATCTTACAGAGAAAGCATTTTTCTGGAACGCGCCATCATTGGCGAACGGCTGCGCCTGGCCATTGGTCTGCCAGTACGGACGGCTGCGGAGTCCGCGCCTGTATCTGACGGGATCGAAGAAAGTGCCATTGCACGGAAGTATTACGATCCACCGCTGATTAATATCATCAAATTTGCTTGTCATGCGTGTCCAGAAAATAAAGTTTTGACAACTAATGGATGTCAGGGCTGTCTGGCGCATCCCTGTACAGAAGTATGCCCGAAAGATGCCATTCATATGGTCAATGGACGTTCTGTCATCGATCAGGACAAATGTATTCAGTGCGGCAGATGTATCGATGTATGTCCCTATAATGCGATTATCCACCAGAAACGACCTTGTGCGGCAGCCTGCGGCATTGATGCCATCAGTTCTGACCAGTATGGACGAGCAAAAATCGACTATGACAAATGTGTTTCCTGCGGAATGTGTCTGGTAAATTGTCCTTTTGGCGCTATTGTTGATAAAGGTCAGATTTTCCAGATGATTCAGGCTATGAAAGAAGGACATCGTGTATATGCGGCAGTAGCACCTGCCTTTGTGGGACAGTTTGGTCCTAAAGTAACGCCGGGAAAACTTCGTTCTGCTATGAAAGCCCTTGGTTTTACTGATGTTATTGAAGTTGCAGTGGGCGCTGACTTGTGTGCAACAGACGAAGCGAAAGACTTTATGGAAAATGTGCCCGATAAACTGCCTTTTATGGCAACATCCTGCTGCCCGGCTTGGTCAGTGATGGCGAAGAAACTTTTCCCGGAATTCAAAGACTGCGTTTCTATGACATTGACTCCTATGGTACTGACAGGTCGTCTGATTAAGTTGAAAGATCCCGAGGCAAAAGTTGTTTTCATTGGTCCATGTGCAGCGAAAAAACTGGAAGCCAGCAGAAAGAGTGTGCGCAGTGACATTGACTTTGTACTGACATTTGAAGAAATGATGGGCGTTTTTGAAGCGAAAAACATTGATTTGGAAGCAATGGAAGAAGAAAAGGAAGTTTCTGAAGCAAGTCGTGACGGACGAAACTTTGCCATTGCAGGCGGTGTTGCAGAAGCCGTTGTAAATTGCATCAAAAAGATGTATCCAGATCAGGAAATCAAAGTGGAAAGCGCGCAAGGTCTGCGTGAGTGCAAAAAATTGATGACACTGGCAAAAGCAGGAAAATATAATGGTTACCTGCTGGAAGGAATGGCGTGTCCCGGCGGATGTGTAGCTGGTGCCGGCACCTTGCAGGCTATTAATAAGTCTACCATGGCAGTCAAACAATATGCCACCAGTGCGGACTATCAATACTGTTGTGATACGGATTATCTGAAAGATTTGGAAGAGTTAGGAAAATGATTTAAATATAGAAAGAAGTCAGAAAACCATTTATTCGGTTTCTGACTTCTTTTTTAGTAGAAATATAAATCCAATACTTTTTCTGCAAGATGTTTTTCTGCATTTGCCCGAATGGCCAGTAGCAAAATCAACATGATTTTTTTCATTTCTTCATCATAATCAGCCATGATTTCCTGTTGAAAAAGGGTATCATCAATAATACCTTCTGCAGAAGCTTGCATATATGTAAGAGTTGCTTTCTGCAGATAGATAAATCCAGCATAGATCTTTTCGGTCTGCTTTTCAGCGTCTTCTTTTGTTGGAAGAGCAAAGATCGGCTGGAATAAAGTCGCAATATCTTTTATGGATAAAACAGATTTCAAATGAAAAATCATGATCAGAAGCATGATGTGTGTGCGTCCATATTTCTTTTTCACTGGCGGCGGAAGAACCTTTGCCTTTGTATAGTTATTGATCATGGTTTTTGTCAAGACCTTCCCATCAGACGAACGTTTGTAAGGTGCAAGCGCCTGGTCCATAAAGGTTGTAACCTGATCCATGTATAAATCAATTTTGGGAATATCTGCAATTTCCACAACGGAAACAGTTTTAATCTTTTCTTTGAAGGTTTCCAGAATTTCTTCGTATGTTCCCATGCAATCCCTCCTTTTCCTATTGAAATTTATTATATAGTATTTCATACTATGTTTCAATATTTTTGTGTGTTTTGCTTCTTGTTACTATTTGGAATACGTGTTAATATATCAATATCTTAATATATAGTATTTAATACTAGATAAGGAGTTGATAGGATGTTAAAGAATGGTATAAAAGATCCTGTAAGTGCACTGACGCATTTTATTGGGTTATTAGCGTGTATCCCGTGTATTTTTGCATTGATTTTCCAAGCGTCACATCAAGATGCGATGACACAGGTGATTGGTTTTGCAATATTTGGTTTGTCCCTTGTTCTTCTATATGGTGCAAGCACAATATATCATACTTTATATGTTTCTGAAGCAAAGACAATACTTCTGCGCAGAATAGACCACATTATGATTTTTGTACTGATAGCAGGTACATATACACCTATATGTCTTGTTTCTCTGGCAGGACCATGGGGATGGACGATGCTTGCTTTGATTTGGATTTTGGCAATCGGCGGTGCAGTGATGAAAATATTCTGGATTCAGGCACCAAGATGGTTGTCAACATCTTTGTATATTATCATGGGATGGTTGGCAGTCATTGCTTTCGTTCCATTGCAGAGAGCAGTTTCCTGGGATGGGGTGGGGCTGCTTCTGGCAGGAGGTCTGGCTTATACAGTTGGCGCCGTTATATATGGATTGAAAAAACCGAATCTGCCATTGGCTGGATTTGGATTCCATGAAATTTTCCATATATTTGTGATGATCGGCAGTGCATGCCATATAGCATTTATGTTTTTATACGTTCTTTGATTACCATAATTATATTATGTAAATAAATTGGCGCAGCAAAGGCAAGAAAAAACGTTGCAGCTGCTTTTTCTGGAAAATGTATACAAATTTTGGTGTGAAAACTGTCGTTTCAAGCTTTTTGAGAGGCTTTTCTCCTTCATTTAGAAAAAAATCCATAAAATCACTTGATTTCTTTTGGTAAATATGGTATAAATGTTTTCGAGAAAAGACATTGATAAGGAGTAGTACATTTGGTTGCTTATTCCAGAGAGTCGTTGGTTGGTGTGAAACGACAGAGCGAAAAATGGAACTGGCCTTTGAGTTTTCCGTGGAACGCCTCTGGCAAGTAGACGGCAACGGCTGCCCCCGTTATCGGGCATAAGAGTGTGTTTCTTCGGAAACAAACTAGAGTGGTAACACGGAGTGTCCCTTCGTCTCTAACGAGATGGAGGGATTTTTTTTTGACAGTGCCCAAAACTGTAACACGAAGGAGGAATTCAAAATGAATCAGCGTTATGATTTTAGAGAAATTGAAAAAAAATGGCGTGCTGAATGGGAAAAGAATCCCATCAACAAAGAAGACGATGTAAAACCTAAATTTTACTGCCTGGATATGTTCCCTTATCCTTCTGGCACAGGTCTGCATGTAGGTCACTGGAGAGGTTACGTTCTCAGTGACGTAGTCAGCAGATATAAAGTGCTGCAGGGCTATCAGGTACTGCATCCCATGGGCTGGGACGCATTCGGTCTGCCTGCAGAAAACTTCGCGATCAAAAACAACATCCATCCCAGCATTGCAACTGCAAACAACATTGCAAACGTAAAAAGACAGCTGCATGAAATCAGTGCAATTTATGATTGGGATAGAGAAGTAGATACAACAGATCCCAATTACTATAAATGGACACAGTGGATCTTCGTTCAGATGTTCAAACATGGTCTGGCTTATGAAAAAGAAATGCCTTTGAACTGGTGCCCTAGCTGTAAATGCGTTCTGGCAAACGAAGAAGCTACTAACGGTACTTGCGAACGTTGCGGCGCTACTGTTACAAAGAAAAACCTGCGTCAGTGGATGCTGAAAATCACAGCATATGCTGATAGACTGCTGGAAGACCTGAAAACTCTGGATTGGTCTGACAAAGTTAAGAAGATGCAGTCTGACTGGATCGGCAAGAGCTATGGTGCAGAAGTAGACTTCAAAGTTGTAGGCAGTGACAAGAAAATCACAGTTTATACAACAAGACCTGATACACTGCATGGCTGTACTTTCATGGTACTGGCTCCTGAATATAAAGATATTCCCGAACTGACAACACCTGAATGCAAAGAAGCTGTTGAAAAATATTGCTTTGATGCATCCACAAAATCTTCCGTTGATCGTATGACCAACAAAGAAAAAACTGGTGTATTCACAGGCGCTTACTGCGTAAACCCTGTAAATGGCAAAGAAATCCCCGTTTGGGTTGCAGACTATGTACTGGCTGACTATGGTACTGGTGCCGTAATGTGTGTACCTGCTCATGACGAACGTGACTTTGAATTTGCTAAGAAATTCGATCTGCCTATCGTTCAGGTAATCCTGCCTGAAGGCGAAGAAGAAAAAGAGCTGACAGAAGCTTACACAGGTGACGGTGTGATCATCAACTCCGGCGACTGGAATGGTATGAAAGCTTTCGAAGCAAAAGAAAAGGTTCCTCATATTATGGAAGAAAAAGGTCTGGGCAAAAAGACCGTTAACTATAAACTGCGTGACTGGGTATTCTCCAGACAGAGATATTGGGGCGAACCTATTCCCATCGTTCACTGCGAACACTGCGGCGCTGTAGCTGTTCCTGAAGATCAGCTGCCCGTACTGCTGCCTCAGGTAGAATCCTACAAACCTACAGATACAGGTGAATCTCCTCTGGCTCACATCGACGAATGGGTTAACACAACTTGCCCTCAGTGCGGCGGTCCTGCGAAGAGAGAAACAAACACAATGCCTCAGTGGGCAGGTTCTTCCTGGTACTTCCTGCGTTATGTAGATAACCATAACGATAAAGAACTGGCTAGCCAGGAAATGCTGAAAAAATGGGCGCCTGTTGACCTGTATGTAGGTGGTATCGAACACGCGGTTCTGCATCTGCTGTATGCTCGTTTCTATACAAAATTCCTGTATGACATCGGTGCAGTTCCTTTTGAAGAACCTTTCCAGAGACTGTTCAACCAGGGTATGATCACAAAGAACGGCAGCAAGATGAGTAAATCTCTGGGCAACGTTGTTTCTCCTGACGATCTGGTTCAGAACTATGGCTGCGACTCTCTGCGTATGTACGAACTGTTCGTAGGTCCCCCTGAAATGGATTGTGACTGGGACGACAGTGGTATCGACGGCGTATTCCGTTTCCTGAACCGTGTATGGAAACTGGTTTACAACAATAAAGACCTGAACGTAACAGCATCCAAAGATATGGAATATCTGCGCAACAAACTGGTATATGACATCACAAACCGTCTGGAAGCATTGACAATGAACACTGTTGTCAGCGGTTTCATGGAATACACCAACAAGATCATCGATCTGGGCAAAAAAGAAGGCGGCGTAGACAAACAGACACTGGAAACACTGGTTGTTCTGCTGGCTCCTTTCGCACCTCATATTGCAGAAGAACTGTGGAAAGAGCTGGGTCATGCTGAATCTGTATTCGATGCAGGTTGGCCTGAAGTAGACGAAAGCAAACTGGTTCAGGATACTGTAGAAATTGCTCTGCAGGTTAGTGGTAAATTCCGTGACACTATGGTTGTTTCCGTTGATGCAGACAAAGATTCCGTTCTGGCACAGGCTAAAGAAGTTCTGGCTTCTCGTCTGGAAGGCAAAACTATCGTGAAAGAAATCTATGTACCTGGCAAGATTGTAAACATCATTGCAAAATAATCTAGGTATATGTGAAAAAGAATAAGGCGGTTGTTCTCATAACAAATAAGGCAACCGTCTTATTTGTGTGTCTGAAAGGAGGTGTGATATGGAAGTCTATTTGCTCTCGCTGGCGTCCTTACAAAAGGAAGAGATACAACAAAAAGTAGTAAATTTACTTTCGGAAACAGATCGTATTGGTATAGAAGAAATAAAAGCACAGAAAAAGCGATTAACGTTTTTGGGAGGAAGAATTCTGCTGGAATATGTTGCCCATTTGCATGGATTAGATACCTTTCATCTAGCTTATGGAAAAAACGGCAAGCCTTACTTTTCTGATATTCGAGATTTTTTCTTCAATATTTCTCATAGTGGAGATTATCTTATTTTGGCTTGGAGTTGTCACGAAATTGGCGTTGATATGGAACAAATCCGTAAGGAATTGCCCAGATTTCCAGAAAAGATGCTTTCACCAATAGATTTTTCTTTTTGGAAAAAGCAAAACGATTTGGATAAGATTGGATGTTTTTTTGAATTATGGACAAGAAAAGAAAGTTATACGAAATTACATGGTGACAGCATATTTCGAAAAGCAAAAGAACTTTCTGTATCGGATGGAGAGCAGTTTCGAGAGTTTATGGGAACACCAGCTTCCTATTTTCACACCTGCCAATGGGATGACTATATGATTTCCGTCAGCACTTTGGAGGAAAAGGCGCATTTGTCCATTAAAATTGTTACATTGGAGGAAATAATTCCTTAATAAATAATTAAACATTTCAATTTTGTCTTTCAAAATCAGTCAAAATCAAGTATAATGTAACATGACGAAAAAAAGAAAATCTAAAAGTAAGAGGACGAGAATATGAAATTTTATCCATATAAGAAAATCATGTGCGTTCTTCTTTCCGCTTTTATATTGACTGCTGTCATTCCTGACAGCCGTTTGGTATATGCGAAAACAGTTAAAGAACTGCAGGCAGAGAGAGAAGAACTTTCTAAAAAAACAGAGGAAGCTCTGGCAGCGATTGATGATCTGAAAGATAAACAGCTTTCTCTGGAAGAAGAATTGAATACAATGGACCAGGCAATGAACAGCATTCAGGCAGAATTGGACAAAGCTGAAGCAGACTTGGCAACCATTACAGCTTCATTGGAACAATGCCAGAAAGATCTGGAAGAAGCAACACAAAAACGTGACGACCAGTTTGAACTTCTTGGAAAACGTATGAAATATCTGCAGCAGAAAGGTGCAGCAGGATATTTGGAAATTTTATTGGATGCACAGAGCTTTTCTGATTTGTTTTTGCGTATGCAGTACGTAAATGACATTATGGCTTATGATAAGCAGATGTTAGATGAATTGCAGGAAATTCAGAACACGATTTCTGAAAAGAAAACGCAGATTGAAGAAGAAAAAGCTGCACAGGAAGAAATTGTTGCTGACTACAACGCAAAAATGGCTAGTATGCAGGAAGTTGTAAATGAGAAAAAGACTTTGATTGCATCTTATGAAAGCGATGTAAACAAATATGAAGAATTGGTAGAAGCTAATAAAAAAGCAGACCAGGAAGTTTTGAATCAGATTGCAAAACAGCAGGAAAGCACCACAGTATACTATACTGGTAACGGTACTTTGGGATGGCCTGTACCTTCTAAGAGTGCTTCTTCTTCCAGTTTGAGCAGTGGTTTCGTACAGAGAAGCAACCCTGTAACTGGCAGATGGGAATCTCATAGTGGATATGATATTCCAGCAGCTTATGGCGCTTCAATTGTTGCGGCAGAAAGTGGCGTTGTTACATATGCTGGTTGGATGAATGGATATGGATACACAGTTATGATCAGCCACGGTGGTGGTTTGACTACATTGTATGGTCATAACTCATCTTTGACTGTTTCTAAGGGTCAGACAGTATCCAGAGGTCAAACCATTGCAAAATGCGGCAGTACCGGTAACTCTACGGGTAACCATTGTCATTTCTCCGTATTGGTAAATGGCTCTTATGTGAACCCGGCATCTTATCTGGGTGTACCGAATGTAAGTTATTAAAAAATAGGTTCATGAAACAGACAGCAGGCAAGGGAATTGTTTGCTGTCTGTTTTTTTACAGAATAGTTAACCATAATTATATTATGTAAATAAATGGGACTATGAGGAAAGAAGCAACAGGTATAGATAAAGAATTATAGAATTTTTGCGTGTGATTAGAAATATTTTGAATATCTGTCAGATGAAAACAATTCAATTGATAAGATTAATATAAGAATTGTCTGTTGAAAATACAAAAGTAAGTTGGAATCTCATTTAAATTTACTAGAACAAAATTTGTTTATATTATATTGAAAATGGAAGAAAAGTATAAAAGAAGTAGAAATGACAAAATGCAGAAACAAGATCCGTATGGATGGCAGCTATAGAGGCTCAAAGAGTCATTGGCATCATATCATTAATTTATATTACGTTTTCTTCGCAAAAGTTACGTTTTGCGAAGAATTGAGATTTCGTTCTATAGGTCCCCTGTTTATGGTTTCATGTCTTAATCTGGTCAATTTTCAACATATTTGGCTATATAGCTATATAGCAACAGCACATAGATTTATCATTTCACCTATGTGCTGTTGCCAGAAATTTTTTTAAATTAAATTCTGAATGGTTTCAAATATGTTTTCATCTGCTTTGATTTTTTCGTTTCCGCCAATGGTACAGATATTAGATACCTCTGACAAATCTTTTAAGAATCCACTGAATTGCCGAATGTCATCCGCGGTGGTTTCTAAAATTTCCATACGTTCTTTTTGACGCATTTCCTGTGTTGTACCTGTAAAATACATGGCTGCTGTGTAATCCATCAATTCTGCATTTGTTTTTGGCTGATCAAAACGATTGATGGTTCCCAGCAGATATTTTGTCATCTGGCGTTCATCTGCCTGGAAATCAGCAATTTCTTCCCAAAGATGGTCATAAATATCATAGGTATTTTTCAGGTTTGGATCACGGTATGAATAAAAATAAATGCTGCCATTTCTCTGGAAATTACAGCCGCAGCCGTATGCACCGCCTTGAATACGAATATGTGTCCAGAGATATTCCAATGTTAGTATGGTTTTTAAAACCTGCATTTTGCCACTGTATTTCTGCTGCATTTCTGCCAAATCCCATGCTTTGATATTGTATTGTACACGAGATGCTATGGAGAAAGCTTCTTTTCGAGGAACTGCAGTAAATCGCTCTCCTTCTCCCCTGCACTCTTCTGTATACAATTCGTGGACAAAATCAATAAATGTCTTTGTCAGATGTTCGGATTCAGCTGTATCACATCCAAGAATTGCAGTAATATTTTCCTTGGTAAATACCAATTTTGCTGTTTTTTCTAATTGTGCAGTAACAAATGCAGGATTTTCATCCAGAAGATTTTCGATTTCCCTTAAGAAATGAAAATAAGCAATACCGGATGTCTGTTCTTTTACAGCTGCGCCAGCAGAAACAGCACTGCGGCTCCGATAGATTGCTGCCAAGTGGGATTGATTCTGAAAGAAGGATTCGCCTTTTAATCTTGCAGATTGTACGATTTTTTTCAGACTTTGTACAGCGGTATAATCACTGCTGAAAATGACTTCTTTGATAAAATCAAAAGCTTTTGTCAGATCTTCAGAAAGCACCTTAAAATTGATGCCAACAAAAGCACGATATTCCTGCTGATTTTTACTGTAAATATCATTAGAGAAAGAAAGTCCGCCAAAAATCTGGTCGATCTTTTTAGGCAAAGCTGCAAAATCTGTTTTTTGGGTATCTAACTTGCTGAGAACCTCCGCAAGCAGTCCAGAATATGGAACAAGTTCTTTAGGCAAATGATTTGTTTCAAAGCAAATTTCAACATAATCAATTCCTTTTGCTTGCAATGGCAGATGGATGAAAGGAACATCCTCTTGTTTTTCTTCTGTAAATGTTATTTTCTGCGGCTCTGGAGAAATGTCTTCTCTTTGCAGCAATGGAATCTGTGCCAATATTTCGGATGTGTCCTCTGTATCCTGGAAATCAGAAAGAGCCTTTTTGTCTTCTGTTAACTGCTGTTTTTCCGCAGGTGTCATTGCTGCGATGCGCGCAGAAATCTTTTCTGCAAAGGCAGCATCGTCTTTCTGCTGTTTGCCTTCTTCAGGCATAAATATAATCCATGTTTTTTCTGGATTGTCCAGAAGAACTTCCTTTATAAATTGTTTCAGATATCCGTTTTTGATTTCTGCTTTTAATTCCTCAAATATTGCAATCTGGCGCAGACTTTCAAAGGGATTTTCTCCGTGAAGCCAGCTTTTCATCAAACGTGTGTTGTAAATAAGACCTTTTGGTCTGGAACCGTAATCTTCTTCACGCAGCAAAAATTCCAGTTTTTTGATGCCGCCCTGGAGAAGTTCAGGATCAAAATCGTGGATAGATAAATCCTTGAGGACATCCTCAACGATTGTTTTGAATTTTTCGGCATCTTGTTTTCTGCCTTTTTTGGCAATGATGCTGTAAATCATTTCATATGTGGAAGAATCAAAGTAACCCTCAGCTTCTTCACAAACGTCTGCGTCACGAAGTGCGTTTTTCAAAGGTGAAGCATTTGTTTCTAGCAGAAGATAACCTACTAGCTGCATTGCCAATATCCGTTTCGGGTCTGTACATTTTCCTACCTTAATATTATAGGCAAAATAACCTTTGTCCAGATCTTTTTCATTCTCCTCTACGGGATAAGTATCACTGATCCATTCCATAGCATGTGGAACAGATGTTTCTGTAATGACCGGCAGATCATTGGATTCTGTAAAGTCAGACAGATATGCCGAATCAATGTGTTCCAAGCAGGAGAAAACATCCATATCCCCATAAAGATAGAAATATGCATTGGATGGATGATAGTATTTTCTGTGGAAATCCAGAAATGCTTCATAAGTCAAATTAGGGATGGCGTCAGGATCCCCACCGGATTCCATGCCGTATGTGGTATTGCCAAACATGCTGCGTGCAATCACGCCAGCAAGTCTGCTTTCAGGATCAGATAATGCCCCTTTCATTTCGTTAAAGACAACGCCTGTGATCTCCGGAGAATTTCCGCCATCTGCATAACGCCAGCCTTCTTGCAGAAAAATCCCTTTCTTGGTGTAAATATTAGGATAAAAAACTGCATCCAGATATACATCCATCATATTGTGAAAGTCTTTTTCATTGCAGCTGGCAATGGGATACATGGTCTTATCTGCATATGTCATAGCATTCAGAAATGTATTCAAAGAGCCTTTTGCCAATTCGTTGAATGGATCCTTTGCCTGATACTTCCGAGAGCCACACAGCACAGAATGTTCTAGAATATGAGGTGTTCCGCAATCGTTATCAGGCGGTGTTTTAAAGGAAACAGAAAATACTTTATTGTTATCTTCTGTTTCGATATAGCAAAGTCTAGCGCCACTTTTCAAATGGGTAAACAGATATCCTGTGGCAGAAATATCTTCCAATTTTTCGCTTTTTTTCAATTGAAAACCATGATAAATCTGGTTTATTTCTAGTGACTTCATATGAAATCCCTCCTTTTGCTTTACTAGTTTATCATAGATTCAGGTTTTTTTGCAAATTTTCATATTTTTTTATAAAATGGATTGACAAACAGAAGTTTCTAAATTATAATAATTATCAAGTAACAATAGTTTACTTCGATTTTACATATATTTTAAATTCAAGGAGGAAAATGATTATGAAAAAATTTGTTTGTTCCGTATGTGGTTATGTTCATGTTGGTGACTCTGCTCCTGCAGAATGTCCTGTTTGCCATGTTGGCGCTGATAAGTTCGTTGAACAGAAGGAAGGCGAAATGGAATGGGCTGCTGAACACGTTGTAGGTGTTGCACAGGGTTCCAGCGAAGACATCATGGCTGACCTGAGAGCTAACTTCGAAGGCGAATGCACAGAAGTTGGTATGTACCTGGCTATGGCAAGAGTTGCTCATAGAGAAGGCTACCCTGAAGTAGGTCTGTACTATGAAAAAGCTGCTTGGGAAGAAGCTGAACATGCTGCTAAATTTGCAGAACTGCTGGGCGAAGTTGTAACAGACTCCACAAAGAAAAACCTGGAACTGCGTATCGATGCTGAAAACGGTGCTTGCGCTGGTAAATTCGATCTGGCTAAACGTGCAAAACTGGCTAACCTGGATGCAATCCATGACACAGTACACGAAATGGGTCGTGACGAAGCTAGACACGGCAAAGCATTCCTGGGCCTGTACAACAGATACTTCAAATAAGAATTAGGAACAGATTCAAGGATGGGATGAAATATTCCCATCCTTTTTTATTTTACTCCCCCACTTTCTTTAAAAGATTTTTATGAAGATATGTATTTATATATTGACAATTATCGATGTGTTTTATATACTTATATAGACAAATATAAATATGAGGTGAGAACATGATGGAACAACCAAATCAACTGGCGAAGATTTTTAAAGCCCTTGGAGATGAAAACAGATTACGGATTTTAGGAATGCTTCAGGGTCAGGAAAGATGTGCTTGTATGCTGTTAGATGAAATGCATATCACGCAGCCCACCCTCTCCCATCATATGAAAATTCTGTGTGATGCAGATTTGGTGGTAGGAAGAAAAGAAGGCAAATGGATGCACTATCGCTTGAACGCAGTGCAATTTGAAAAAATAGCAGCATTTTTACAGACAACTGCTGAAATGAAGAAAGATGACGTAATTTTTACAAGTGAAGATTAAAGAAATGAGTATTTCTTTATTTAATAAATAGATAATTTTAAATATATAAATGTATTGGGGGTTATTCATTTGGAAGTATGGAATTTCATTCAAAATCAAATTCTTGGCATGAAATGGCTAAATGTTATCATTGGCAATTTACTCTCTAGATTGGGATTGGACTTGGAAAGCAGACTTGGAGGAAGTTTGCAATTCTTCTTTTATGATGTGATCAAAATCTTCATTTTGCTTTCTGTATTGATTTTTGGTATTTCTTATATTCAAAGTTATTTTCCGCCGGAAAGAACAAAACAAATCTTGTCAAAGTTTCGTGGAATATCAGCCAATATTTTTGCTGCACTGTTGGGAACCGTAACACCTTTTTGTTCCTGTTCATCCATTCCCCTTTTTATTGGATTCACTAGTGCAGGCTTGCCGGTTGGGATTACGTTTTCTTTTTTGATTTCCTCTCCACTGGTAGATCTTGGTTCTTTGATTTTGATTACCAGCATTTTCGGACTTCAAATTGCCGTGGCTTATGTCATTGTTGGATTGGTACTTGCAGTGCTGGGTGGCCTTCTGATTGAAAAAATGGGTATGGAGGCTTATGTGGAAGATTTTATCCGCTCTGCCCCTGCAATTGATTTAGAAGCCGAATCTTTGACACGAAGAGATCGAATTATATATGCCAAAGAGCAGTTGGCATCGACTATAAAGAAGGTAGCACCGTATATTTTTGTTGGTGTAGGGATTGGGGCTGCCATTCACAATTTTATTCCCACAAGATATGTGGAAGCACTTCTGGGAGGCAGTCATTGGTATTCCGTTCCCCTTGCCACTCTGGTTGGTGTTCCCATGTATGCTGATATTTTTGGCGCAATACCCGTAGCAGAAAGTCTGTTTGCTAAGGGCGCTGGACTTGGTACTGTCTTATCCTTTATGATGGCTGTGACAGCTCTTTCCCTGCCCTCTTTGATTATGCTGAGAAAGGCAGTGAAACCTAAGCTGCTGTTTACATTTACCGTTATCGTTACGATAGGTATTATTTTTATTGGTTATTTATTTAATGCTTGCGCATTTATGTTTTAAATTAGAAAGGAGTTTTCAAAATGGGTTTATTTGGTAAGAAAAAAACGGAAAAAGTAGAGGTATCTTCCTTGGTAAAAATCTTAGGAAGCGGCTGTGCAAAATGCAACACCTTGGAAGATAACACAGTAGAAGCCTTGAAGATGCTTGGCAAAGAAATGCCTGTAGAACATGTTACAGATTTCAGCAAAATTGCCGCATATGGCGTTATGACAACCCCTGCATTGGTGTATGACCAAAAGGTATTGATTGCTGGCAGAGTGGCAAAAGCAGAAGAAATTGCGGAATTGTTAAAGGAGGTTATGGCATGAGTTGTCCTAATGTTACAGAATGCGCTTGTCCTAAAACAACTTGCCCCAATCATGGAAAATGCTGCGACTGCGTGAAAAAACACAGAGATACAGATAGCCTTCCCTTCTGTCTTTTCCCAGATAATGGCGGGGACAAGAGCAATTATAACCACTACGTTGTATTGAAAAAACGCTTCGAAAAAGAAGCATAATATGGAACCACTGTCAGAAAGCTGGCAGTGGTTTTTATTTTGCAATGTTGCCACAAAAAAGAGCCAAAGGATAAATCCTTTGGCTCTCAAAATATCTCTGTGAATCAGATAAGAAATTATTCGTTATCTACTTTGTACATATGTTTGATCAGGTCCAGAGCTTTGTTGCTGTAACCCCATTCGTTGTCATACCATGCAACCAATTTTACGAAGTTGTCGTTCAGAGCGATACCAGCTTTTGCGTCGAAGATGGAAGTATGTGCATCAGACAGGAAGTCGGAGGATACAACATCTTCATCTGTGTATTCCATGATGCCTTTCATTTCGTTTTCGCAAGCATGTTTGATAGCTGCTTTGATTTCTTCGTATGTTGCGGGTTTTTCCAGACGGCATGTCAGGTCAACAACAGATACGTCGATTGTAGGTACACGGAAGGACATACCTGTCAGTTTGCCGTTCAGGTGAGGGATAACTTTACCTACAGCTTTTGCAGCACCTGTGCTGGAAGGGATGATGTTTGCAGAAGCAGCACGACCGCCTCTCCAGTCTTTCTTGGAAGGACCGTCAACTGTTTTCTGTGTAGCTGTTGTGGAATGAACTGTTGTCATCAGACCTTCTACTACACCGAAGTTATCGTCGATAACTTTTGTCAGAGGTGCCAGGCAGTTTGTTGTGCAGGATGCGTTGGAAACGATTGTCATATCTTTTGTATATGTTTCGTTGTTTACACCCATAACGAACATAGGAGCGTCTGCGGAAGGAGCGGAAATGATAACTTTTTTCGCGCCACCGTTGAAGTGAGCAGATGCTTTATCCATTGTTGTGAACAGACCTGTGGATTCCAGTACGTATTCAGCACCAGCTTCTTTCCAAGGGATGTCTTTGGGATCCATGCAGTTGAAAACTGTTACTTCATGACCTTCAACAACCAGCTTGCCGTCTTTTGCTTCCATTTTGCCGTTGAAACGACCATGTGCGGAATCGTATTTCAGCATGTACATCATGTAATCCAGATCGATGAAAGGATCGTTTACTGCAACAACCTCTACATCGCCTCTTTCGATCGCAGCACGAAATACCAGACGACCAATACGACCAAATCCGTTAATACCAACTTTTACCATATTCAATTCCTCCTCTTTTTTCTTTTCAATGATGCGGCTGCGAATTTATCTCGGCAGTGCAACCGCCCACTTCCATAGTATACCACAAAATTTCATTTCTACAAAGAAAATCTTTGCATTTTTTTGGAATTTTTTGCGTATTTTTTCTTGAATCTGCCTGTTTTCTCAGATTTTGCCCCAATATTGTATGCATTATACCTTTTATTCCGAGAAAAACAGTT
>OGXZ01000127.1_pt1 | contig 40858 bp, 31 predicted proteins | sample 1576431 | NCBI WGS metagenome assembly OGXZ01 (sample SAMEA3541590, study PRJEB24748) | human gut metagenome | biome: human gut; feature: human-associated habitat; material: faeces | place: China | collected 2012
AAGATTGATTATATCTTATTAGCCACTCCTGTTACAACATTAGTATAGCACTTCAGAGTGACTTCTATTCTGACCATTGCAAGATTTATCAGAAACGCCCGATTTACTGGCTGTTTGACAGCGGCAAAAAGAATGGCTTTAAGGCTCTGATCTATATGCACCGCTATCAGCCGGACACCATTGCTCGTATCCGTACCGATTATGTGCATGAACAGCAGGCACGTTATCGCACTGCCATTGCTGATCTGGAACAGCGTATTGTCAATGTTTCCACTGGTGAGCGTGTGAAGCTGAACAAAAAGCTGACAACCTTGCAGGCACAGGATACCGAGATTAGAACCTACGAGGAAAAGATTCATCACCTTGCCGACCAGATGATTTCGATTGATCTGGATGATGGCGTGAAGAAGAATTATGCAATTTTCCAGGACGTTTTGGCTAAAATAAAATAGGAGATGGAAATATGGGGGCTGGACAGGATTTCAAAGAGGCTATGATTGAAATGGATCTTTTGATTAAGGCACGAAGTGCATTAGATAATTTTAATGAGTCAGTTGAAAATGCTCCTGGTTTTACTGACGATATACAGAAGATATTGAATATAATAGATGATATTGTTTTGGGAAAAGAAAAAGAGCAATTTGAAAAAGAGTTAAAACAAGGCACGAAGTATTACCGGGCACGAATTATTAATCCAAAAGACGATGGAAATTCAAAAACGGGGTTGGGAAAAACTATTGATGGTAAGTTTAAAGGATATAATGATATGAATTCCAGAGAACCTTTGCTTGGAATAGGAGGAGAAGGAAGAAATAATATTTCGGGAGTTTCATATTTGTACATGGCATCAAATCCTGAAACAGCTTGTATGGAAGTTAAGTCCCAATTTGCAGATTTGATCTCTTTAGCGACCTTTGAATTAAGAGAGCCATTGAAAATTATTGATTTCTCTGATGATAAAACATTTCAAAGAGAAGATTCAAAGGTTTTTGGCTTAGGATTAGGCGCACTTTTCACTCAATTGATGTTTCGATATACTGAACCAGTAAAGGGAGGAAATGGATATCGAGCAACGCAAGTTATTTCTGATCATTTAAGAAAAACAGGAATAGATGGAATTGCATATAGAAGTTTCTTGACTCCAGGGGGGATAAATTATACTATTTTTAATAGTCATCCTCAGAAGATTCATTTTTGTGAAAGTAAGGTACTAATTCATAAGCAGGCAAACCATTCATTTTGGGATTTCAATGAAGCGTGTGAAATTATGTCAAATAGGAATGGTAAATGGATGAATTGGAATGATGATATTGCTAAAGAACATAAAAAACGGTTATCAAAAAGATTTAAAGTATGCGATGAATAAAGATATTTTATAAAAAACCGGTAATCGCTATGCGAAAACCGGATCCTCCTTCTAAACATGTTAGATGAGTTATTATTATAATACGTTGCAGAGAGAAAAACGTCAATAATATTGTGAAAAAATAGGATAAAATAAAGCAGAGGAGGGATCGTAAATGATAGCGGATGAAAAAATCAAAAATTCCAGTGAGCTGGAGTTTGTTGTATTTTGCATTGAAAATGTAGCGGCAAAGCTGGGCGTGGATGCAGAACGTGTTTATCAGGCATTTACCGAACAAAGTGATATTCTGAACGGTTACATTGTGCCGGAGTATGAAGTGCTTCATACCCAGAGCCGGGAATATATCGTTGACGATCTCCTTGATGTGATGAAAGAAAGTAGTGTGGAGGTATCTGTTGATATCTCACAGATTCCTATTGAAAAAGTACCCATTATGACAGCAAACCCGATTTTGCTTCAGAAAAAATATGCCCGTGTCATTGAGTGTTTTGCGGGGCAGCAGGGACTTTCACTGGATGAGGCATTGGGATTATTTTATCATTCTGAAGTCTATCAGTTAATGCGTGACGGTGTTTCTGATATGCATTGCATGAGCGATTTGTATCTTGCAGAGGAATTAAGACTGGAATATCAGATGAAATAAAAGGCTATGCACTGCGTAGCAAATTGAGAGCGAGGTGTTACAATGACCATAGGAGAAATGCTTGCAGGGGAATCAAAAAATGTGGAGTTTAAAGAGAACCTGCCGGAGAAAAGCATCAAATATATGAAATCTGTGGTTGCCTTTGCAAATGGAAACGGAGGAAAAATCATTTTCGGAATTGCTGATAAAACCAGAGAGGTTGTTGGCTTTGACAAGGAAGATGTGTTCAAGAAAATGGATGCCATTGCCAATGCCGTATCAGACAGCTGTGAACCGGCAATTATCCCAGATATCACTTTACAGACGGTTGATGGTAAGACTGTCATTGTGGTAGAGGTTTCTGAGGGCAGACAGCGCCCGTATTATATCAAAGCTCTTGGCAGAGATGGCGGTGTATATGTCCGTGTTGCCGGAACTACCCGCCTTGCCGACGAGTATATGATAAAAGAATTGTTGTTTGAGGGCAGTAATCATTACTACGATCAGGCTTTATGTACTGGGTTAAATGTTACAGAGGAAGATATTAATGCCCTTTGCAAAGCTATGAAAGAGCAGGCTGTCAGAAATGCTCGTACAGAGGAACAGAAAGCATCGATTAAAGATGTGGGAAGACAGCAGTTGCGTTCCTGGGGAATTTTAATTGAGCGTGATGGAAAAGATTATCCATCCAATGCGTTTGCTATTTTGACAGGCAACGGAGGACTTCATGTTGCAACGCAATGTGGTGTGTTCAAAGGTATAACGAAAGCGGTATTTGTTGATCGTAGAGAATATACCGGACCGCTTTGGGAACAGATAGACGAAGCATTTCAGTTTGTTTTGAGAAACATTCATCTGGGCGCTACAATTGTGGGAATTTATCGCCAGGATGTTTATGAGATTCCACCGGATGCTATTCGTGAATTGATTATCAATGCGATGGTACATCGTAGTTATCTGGATCATGGTACGATACAGGTGGCGGTATATGACAACCGATTAGAAATTACTTCCCCAGGAAAGCTGCCAATGGGACAAACGATGGAGCGTATGAAAGAAGGCTATTCCAAAATCAGAAATGAAGCCCTTGCCCATGCGTTTGCCTATATGAACCTGATTGAGCATTGGGGAAGCGGCATTCCGAGAATTATTGATAAAGTAAAAGCTGCCGGATTGCGGGAGCCGGAGTTTATTGGCGGTGAAGTTGATTTGCGTATTAATATTTATCGAGGTCAGGTTGCTACCAATAACGCCATGATTAACGCCAATAGCACTAAAAATGGCGCTAATGGCGTTAAATGTGGCGTCGATGATGGCACTAATAGCGCTGAAGTGCCGCTTAATAAGGAACAGACGCAGATAGAAAAATTGTTGCAGATTATAGAGAAGAATCCGTCTGCAACACAGGCCTATTATGCAGAAAAAATGGGTATATCGAAAAGAACGATTTCTCGAATGTTCGCTTCTTTACAGGAAAAAGGTAGATTGGTACAGGGCGGAACAAAACGAAAAGCAAATTGGAAAATTATAAGGTAGGAGGACAGCATGGATACAGATAAAATAATACAAGATTTAAATCGCAGATTTGCTGCACCTCTGCTTGAGTTTTATCAGCGTCGTATCATTTTCTGGTATGATGAAGATAAGGAATTTGAGGATAAACTGGATGAAGTGGTTTTGGAAAATGCAAAGGTGATTGCGCTGACAGGAAATAATGCGTTTTCTGTAAAAAAACTGCTTTCAGTAGATGATTTGACCACAAATTATCTGGTTTACAGTCCGTGTGTCTATAATCGCCCGGATGATAACTGGCTTCTGGATGTAGAGCTTTACAGTGAAGAGTTTCGGGCAGATCTGATTTCTATCTGGATGGATGAGATGGGACTTATATCAAATCCGGCAATGAGGAAACAGGTTAAAAATTATCGTGCTTACTTCAATGCGAAAGACCGTCGTTTGAAAGTTAGTACACAGAATAAAGTTCCGGAAACACCGGCACAGTTACACATGGCTGTCATGGCGGCAATCTGTGGATTGAAAGATGCACAGCCTAATATGATTCTCCGTAGTGTGTTCCAGGCGGGACTGGATTTGAATAATAATACGGTTTATCAGGATTTTGTAAAATATCATGCAGACGCAGCTTTTTGGGCGATGGTTCGTCAGGGATGCGGATTTGTGGAGGAAAAACCAGACCTTGGGCGGTTGGCAATTCATCTGCTTTTAACTGCAGCGACCCGTACCATGCGGCAGGAATATCTTGCCGGATTGGACGGTTTTATTTCCATGCCACATCAGGCATATTGCTATGATTTTATTTCTGAATGGCTTCATAGTGATAACATTCCGCAATTATATGATGTGGCACGTTATGTTGAGGATGAAGCCCGTCTGCATCAGCGCTTTGAAAAGCTGGCAGTAGAGGATTTGATAGGAACAGAGTGCTTTCCGTGTATTAATGAAGTAATTCTGACAAAGCTAATGACAGAGATCAGTGACCATATCATTGATGTGGATACCATTACGAATACCGTTGAAAAACGTAGAACCTGTGTATGGTATGAGCCATTTGAAAATTTTTATGACGGTATCTTACAAGTGGCGAATATGCAAAGTTTCTTTAAGAAACATTCTGCCGGATTCCATACCGCAGAAGCGAAAAGTATCTGGAAAGAATATACTGAGAGTTACTATCAGATGGACACGTATTACCGTTTGTTCCATCTTAGTTTTCAAAAGAGTTTGGAGACTTCCAATATTCTGCTGGATGATTTGTTCAAGCATGTTGTCGATAAGGTGGAAGGACTTTATACGCACTGGTTCTTAGGTGAGTTGGGCAACAACTGGTCGGATGTATGTGCGGATGAACTGGCAACTTACGGTAAAGTTCTGGAAGTACCGCAACAGGAGGATTTTTACCGTTCTCGCATTCAGACTTCGGATACGAAAGTATTTGTAATTATCTCAGATGCCATGCGTTATGAAGTGGCAGCTACGATGGCAGATCAGCTTCAGCGAGAAACGCAAAGTAAGGTTTCTATCAGCAGTATGCAGAGCATCTTCCCTTCTACTACAAAGTTTGGTATGGCAGCTTTGTTGCCGCACAAAGAACTGACAGTAGAGGTTCGGAACGATATTTTGACGGTTTTGGCAGATGGACAGTCTACGGCAAGTACTTATAGGGATAAGGTTCTGAAAACAGAAGATTCGGCAAGCGTGGCTTTAAAGTATAATGATATCATTGCTATGAAACGAGCGGAAAGAAGTGCTTTGGTAAAAGGTATGGATGTGGTCTATATTTACCACGATACCATAGATGAAGCCAGCCACACTTCGGATACTGCTGTTTTTGCTGCGTGTGACAAGGCGATTTCAGAATTGAAGAACCTCGTGCGTATCATTGTAAATGAATTTGGTGGAACGAATATTCTAATTACGGCAGATCATGGATTTCTTTATACATACAGTCCTTTGAAGGAAGAGGACAAAGTAGATAAAAGAGGATTTTTTGATGTGGATGTAACAAACACTGACATTACAAAAAAAGAAAGTATCAAGCGATGTGTGGAGTATGGCAGAAGATATGCAATTATGCAGAAGGGTGTGCAACCAGATTACTTGATGCCTGTAAAATTCTTAGGCGGAAATACGGAATTCGATGGATTTGCACCGAGAGAAAGTATTCGTATCAAAATGAATGGTGGCGGTATGAATTTTGTGCATGGTGGTATCAGTTTGCAGGAAATGGTTGTTCCAGTGATTGAGTATCATTATCTCCGCAACGATTCTATGGAATATAAGCGAAATAAGCAGAAATATGATACTAAGCCGGTAACGGTTAATTTACTGTCCGCAAACCGTAAGATCAGCAATATGATTTTTTCGTTGAACTTCTATCAAAAAGATGCGGTCAGTACAAATCGTGAAGCAGCAACCTATCAAGTTTATTTTACAGATGAGGACGGCAAACAGATTAGTGATATTCAGAAGATTATTGCAGATAAGACCAGCGATAACGGTGCAGAAAGAACTTTCCGTTGTCAGTTTAATTTGAAATCTCTGAAATACAGCAATACAGCTACTTATTATTTGGTAATTGCAGATGAACAGGGATTACAGCTGCCACAGCGGGAGCCATTCCAGATTGACATCGCCTTTGCGGTGGACGAGTTTGATTTTTTTAATTAATGCCGCAGGAGGAGAGAAAGATGGAGCAATTTGCAGAGGGTGAAAGTACCCGTGAAGAAATAAAGAACAAGCTCCGTCAGAACTTTGACGGTAAGATTGTTCGGAAAGACCTGACAAAGAAAATTAAAGAAGGGGCGAATGTCCCAGTGTATGTTCTTGAGTTTTTGTTGGGACAGTATTGCAGTTCAGATGATGAGACGGTTATAGAGAAAGGCGTACAGAATGTGAAGCGTATTCTTGCTGACAACTTTGTACGCCCGGATGAATCACAGAAAATTCTGTCTCAGCTGCGTAAAAAAGGCAGTCACACAATCATTGATATGGTGACTGTTCGACTGGATATGAAAAAGGATTGCTTTTTTGCAGAGTTTTCTAATTTGGGCATTGGTAATGTACCGATTGCCGATGAATATCCGGAAAAATTTGATCGCCTGCTCTGCGGCGGTATCTGGTGTATTGTTCAGCTGGATTATGAGGTTGAAGGCGACAATAATTTTGGTATTGAGGACATTGATGGAAATCCGCTTCGTTCCAAACAGAAAAAGCAGAAAGATATTTCACCAATCAGTATCCGTAAGCTGACACCGATCCAGATGCCGCACATTGATATTGATGAACTGAAGCAGAGACGAAAAGCTTTTACGAAAGATGAATGGCTGGATATTCTTCTTCGTTCTATCGGCATGGAGCCAGATGAATTCACATATCGTGAGAAATGGCTGCTCCTGACCCGCATGATTCCATTAGTTGAAAATAACTTTAATCTTTGTGAGCTGGGACCGAGAAGTACCGGTAAATCTCATCTTTACAAAGAGATTTCACCGAACAGTATTTTGATTTCCGGTGGACAGACGACGGTTGCAAACCTGTTTTACAATATGGGACGCAAAACGGTCGGACTGGTCGGCTTATGGGATTGTGTAGCCTTTGATGAAGTGGCAGGTATCAAGTTTAAAGATAAAGATGGCATTCAGATTATGAAGGATTATATGGCATCCGGCTCTTTTGCCCGTGGCAAAGAAGAAAAAGCTGCTACTGCGTCCATGGTATTTGTGGGAAATATCAATCAGAGTGTGGACGTGCTGTTGAAAGCGTCCAGTCTGTTTGCACCTTTCCCGCAGGAAATGGGAACAGATACAGCATTTCTTGATCGTATGCATTGTTATCTTCCAGGATGGGAGATACCGAAGTTCAGACCGGAGCATTTTACCGATGATTACGGTTTTATCAGTGACTATTTGGCAGAGTTCATCCGAGAGCTTCGCAAGGAGCAGTATGGAGATGCACTTGATCACTACTTCCGCTTGGGGAGAAATCTGAATCAGCGTGATACAATTGCGGTTCGTCGTATGATAGACGGTTATCTGAAGTTGATGTACCCAAATGGTGAGTTTACCAAAGAAGAACTGGAAGAAATTATTCAGATTGCATTGGAAATGCGTCGCCGTGTCAAGGAGCAATTGAAGAAGCTGGGTGGCATGGAGTTTTATGATGTGAACTTCTCCTATATAGACCTAGAAGATATGTCAGAACATTATGTTTCCGTACCAGAACAGGGTGGTGGTAAGCTGATACCGGATGGAATGTGTAACCCGGGGCAGATTTATACCGTATCCAGAGGAAAAAGCGGCATGATTGGTGTATTTCGTTTGGAAAGCCAGATGCTTCCAGGCAATGGCAAAATTGAACGGACTGGCTTAGGCAGTGATTCTAAATGCAAGGAAGCGGTGAACACGGCATTTAATTATCTGAAAGCCAACGGCAATCGGATCAGTGGCTCTATCAGCACATCGACCAAAGACTACATCATCAATTATCAGGATTTGCAGGGTATCGGCATGACAGATAAACTGGCACTTCCAACATTGATTGCACTTTGTTCGATTGCCATTGGAAAGCCTGTTGTCAGCAACTTGGCAGTGTTGGGAGATATAACAATCAGCGGCACAATGATAAAGGTGGATGAACTTGCAAACACGCTTCAGGTATGCCTGGACAGCGGTGCAAGGAAGGTGCTGATTCCGAGTACCTCGTTTGTTGATTTCGCAAGTGTTCCGGCTGATCTGATGAGTGCATTTCAGCTGATTCCGTATCAGAGTGCGGAAGATGCGGTGTTTAAGGCGTTGGGGGTAGAGTAAAATCGAAGATAGGAGGCTATGAATGGCTATTGAGAAGGTAATCATTCAAAATTTTAAGAAGTTTAAAAATCCGTTTGAAATAAAATTTAATGAAAATATCAATCTTCTGGTTGGGGATAACGAATCTGGAAAATCTACTATTCTTGAAGCCATTCATGTGGCTTTAACTGGTATGTATGCTGGGCGAAATATTAGAAATCAGCTGTCAACATATTTATTTAATAGAGAAGCAGTTGAGGAATACCTGACATCAGTGGAAAATGGACATCCGATTGCACCCCCAGAAATAATGATTGAGTTATATTTCAAAAGTGGAACATTGCCTGAATATGAGGGAAATGGTAATTCTGAAAAAAGTGATGGTATAGAGGGAATCAGATTCACGATTAGTTTTTCCGATAAATTTAATTCAGAATATGAAAGTTTGTTGAAAGCAGAAAAACTTACAAGTTTGCCTATTGAATTTTATGAAGCTAAATGGTTCTCTTTTAGCCGAGATGAGAAAATGCCCAGATTTATACCAATAAAATCTGTAATGATTGATTCGTCAAATTACAGATACCAAAATGGGTCTGATGTATATATTTCCAGAGTAGTAAAGGATTTCCTTGAACCAGAGGACATAACAGCAATAACACAAGCCCATAGAAATATGATAGATGAGTTTGCACAAAATGAAGCAATTCAGTCAATCAATGAGAAAATTAGTGCAGCGTCTACGGTTATGAATGGGAAATTATCATTGAGTGCTGATTAGGGAGTTCAAAATTCCTGGGAGTCAGGTTTGGTTACGCAGGTGGATGGAATCCCATTTGCTCATGCTGGAAAAGGTGCACAATGTATGATAAAAACACAATTAGCTTTAAGTCATAAACAGGCAGAAAAAGCAAGTATTATTTTGATTGAAGAACCTGAAAGTCATTTGTCTTTTTCTCGATTAAGCGAATTGATGGGAGTTATAGAAAAGGCTGCATCTGGTAGACAGATTATAGCATCAACGCATAGTAGCTTTGTCGCTAATAAACTCGGACTGGAAAATTTAATTTTACTTTCAGACGATAATTGTTGCTCGATGCAATCGCTCAAAAAAGAAACTTTTGAATTTTTCAAAAAAGTGGCAGGTTATGATACACTGCGACTGATTCTTTGTAAAAAATCAATCTTAGTAGAGGGCGATTCAGATGAGCTGGTTGTTCAGCGGGCATATATGGACACTCATGAGGGGCGGCTTCCTATCCAAGACGGAATAGATGTAATGACCGTAGGTGGGGTGACATTTAAGCGGTATCTTGAAATTGCACAGATATTAAACAAAGAAACGGTTGTTGTTACGGACAACGATGGAAATATTGAAGCTGTTAAGAAAAAGTACAGAGAATACGAAGAAATACCATGTATCCATATATGCGTTGATGAGGTAGTGGATACAGGTGACTTGAAACTGTCAGATAAGGATTTTAATTATAATACCTTAGAGCCGAAAATATTGAAAGAAAATGGGCGAGAAGCAATGAATAATATATTTGGAACTAACTACGATACGGATGATGAGATGCACAAATATATGCACGCTCATAAGACGGATTGTGCCATAGCAATTTTTGAATCGGCTACGAAAATTAAATATCCTGAGTATATAATGAGGGCAATAAAAAATGAGTAGTCTAATTATTGCGGCGGCAGGGGCAGGAAAAACAACATTTCTTGTAAAGAAGGCATTGGAGATTTCTGAAAATGTTTTGATAAAACAAAAAAGATTCCTTCTGAGGATATTGGAGAAATGTGGATAGATGGATAAATAACTGAAGAGAATTATCTGAAAAAGGCAGAAAAATCCCCCCATCGTTGAAGAGTCTATGAAAGTTTTATGTAAATAAAGATTTAAAAGGTCTTCTATGATAAGATAATAAATCATAGGAGGCCTTTTATCATGGCAAGAGAAAAGAAAACCGTACACAAAGTACAAATGACTGAAGGAAAAAGAAAATATCATTCAGATGCTCCTGCAGGAGTATGACATCGAGTCTGCCCAGGACATTCAAGATGCCCTTAAAGATCTGCTTGGCGGCACCATCAAGGAAATGATGGAAGCTGAAATAGATGAACACTTAGGCTATTGCTTCCATGACTTAGGAACTAAAACGGATGCAGGCATCAGAGATATTCCTATGACACAGATGGTATATGATGTGTTCCGTAAGCAGAGAGAACTGAACCTGATGCCCGGTTTACAGAGTAATGTGGAGATTGGTGGACGTAGTGGATTTATTTTCAATACAAAGCATGAACGTCCGATCATGCCGGCGGGAGTGAACAGCTTCCTGAAAAATATCGTCAATGCCTATAATAAGAAAGTAAATTGGCAGAAGATGAGAAGCGAGAGACAGAGCTGATGCCCCCTATTTCATCGCATACCCTTCGTCATACGGGATGTACCAGGCTGGGTGAGAACAATGTCAACCCCAAAGTTATGCAGTATGTCATGGGCCATTCAGATGCATAGATCACAATGAATGTCTATAATCATATTGTAGAGAAGTCTCATGTGGAGAATGAGATGTCTAAAATGAACCTGCCAGAAACTGTGACTGCTGTGGTATAAACCATAAGTCGTTGTCGTAAAAATGTGGTCAAATCAAGAAAATCGAGTGCAAAAGCAAGTGAAAAATCCCTGTGAGACCAGTAAAATCAAGGATTCACAAATTCTTCAAAAAAAAATAGCACTCACCTCTTGACAGTGCTAATAACATGTGTTATATTCTGCCTAGAACAAATAAACAAGACCATTTCCTTTTCAAAAGGAGGATTGTATATGAATATCAGTAAGTTTACACAAAAGTCAGTGGAGGCCGTCCAGGGCTGCGAGAAGCTGGCTTATGAATATGGAAACCAGCAGATCGACCAGGAGCATCTTCTGGTGAGCCTCCTGCGGCTGGAGGACAGCCTGATCATGAAGCTGGTAACGAAAATGGGAATCTCCGGCGGACAGTTTTTAAACGAGGCGGAGCAGGCGTTAAATAAGCTTCCGAAGGTTTCCGGCGGCGGCCAGGTCTATCTGACCAACGATCTGAACAAGGTCCTCATCAGCGCAGAGGATGAGGCAAAGGCCATGGGAGACGAGTACGTTTCCGTGGAGCACCTGTTCTTATGCCTGTTAAGGGAGCCCAACCGGGCTTTAAAGGAGCTGTTCCGCTTATATGCCATTGACCGGAACAATTTTTTACAGGCTCTTTCCACCGTCCGCGGAAACCAGCGGGTGGTCAGCGACAATCCAGAGGCTACTTATGATACCTTAAATAAATATGGGGCCGATCTGGTGGAGCGGGCCAGGGACCAGAAGCTGGACCCGGTCATCGGCCGGGATGCGGAGATCCGGAATGTGGTCCGGATCCTGTCCCGGAAGACAAAGAATAACCCGGTGCTCATCGGCGAGCCAGGCGTCGGAAAGACGGCCGTGGTGGAGGGCCTTGCCCAGAGGATCGTCCGCGGCGATGTGCCGGAGGGCTTAAAGGATAAAAAGCTGTTTTCCCTGGATATGGGAGCACTGGTGGCAGGAGCCAAATACCGGGGCGAATTTGAGGAGCGGTTAAAGGCTGTTCTGGAGGAAGTGAAAAAGAGCGAGGGGCAGATCATTCTCTTCATCGATGAGCTTCATACCATTGTGGGAGCGGGAAAGACAGAGGGTTCCATGGATGCCGGAAATATGTTAAAGCCCATGCTGGCCAGGGGCGAGCTCCACTGCATCGGCGCCACGACCCTGGACGAATATCGGAAATATATTGAAAAGGATCCGGCCCTGGAGCGGCGGTTCCAGCCGGTGACGGTGGATGAGCCCACGGTGGAGGATACCATCTCCATCCTCCGGGGACTGAAGGACCGGTATGAGGTCTTCCATGGAGTAAAGATCACCGATTCGGCCCTGGTTTCGGCGGCGGTCCTGTCCAACCGGTATATCAGCGACCGGTTCCTTCCGGATAAGGCCATTGACCTGGTGGACGAGGCCTGTGCCATGATAAAGACCGAGCTGGACTCCATGCCCACCGAGCTTGATGAGCTGTCCAGGAAGATCATGCAGCTGGAGATCGAGGAGGCAGCCTTAAAGAAGGAAACCGACCATCTGAGCCAGGAGCGGCTGGCGGATCTCCAGAAGGAGCTGGCGGAGCTTCATGACACCTTTGCCTCCCAGAAGGCCCAGTGGGAGAACGAGAAGGCGTCGGTGGACCGGCTTTCCAGCCTCCGTGAGGAGATCGAGAGCCTGCACCGCCAGATCCAGGACGCCCAGCAGAAGTATGACTTGAATAAGGCGGCGGAGCTCCAGTACGGAAAGCTTCCGCAGCTGGAAAAGGAGCTGGAGGCCGAGGAGGAAAAGGTAAAGAACCAGGATCTGAGCCTGGTCCATGAAAGCGTTACGGAAGAGGAGATCGCCAGGATCATTTCCCGGTGGACGGGGATCCCGGTGGCAAAGCTTACAGAAAGCGAGCGGAATAAGACACTTCATCTGGACGAACAGCTCCATAAGCGGGTGGTGGGCCAGGATGAAGGCGTGGAGAAGGTCACAGAGGCCATTATCCGGTCCAAGGCCGGGATCAAGGATCCCACCAAGCCCATCGGCTCCTTCCTGTTCTTAGGCCCCACCGGCGTCGGAAAGACGGAGCTGGCCAAGGCCCTGGCGGAGAGCCTGTTTGATGACGAGAACAACATGGTGCGGATCGATATGAGCGAATATATGGAAAAGCATTCCGTGTCCCGTCTCATCGGTGCGCCTCCAGGATATGTGGGCTACGATGAAGGTGGCCAGCTGACCGAGGCAGTCCGCAGAAAGCCCTACTGCGTGGTCTTATTCGACGAGGTGGAAAAGGCCCATCCGGACGTGTTCAACGTGCTTTTACAGGTACTGGACGACGGGCGGATCACCGATTCCATGGGAAAGACCGTGGACTTTAAGAATACGATCCTCATCCTGACCTCCAACATCGGCTCCCAGTATCTCCTGGAGGGCATCGATGAGAACGGGAATATCCGGCCGGAGGCGGAGCAGATGGTCATGAACGACCTTCGGGCCCATTTCCGTCCAGAGTTTTTAAACCGTCTGGATGAGACCATCCTCTTTAAGCCTCTGACAAAGGACAACATCGGAGGGATCGTGGATCTTCTGGCGGCAGACATCAACCGGCGTCTGGCCGATAAGGAGCTGACCATCGCCTTGTCCGATGAGGCAAAGAAGTTCATCGTGGACAATGGCTACGATCCGGTTTACGGAGCCAGACCGCTGAAACGGTATCTGCAGAAAAATGTGGAGACCCTGGCGGCAAAGCTGATCCTTTCCGATGGCGTCCATACAGGAGATACCATCCTGATCGACGTGGTGGACGGACAGCTGACAGCGCTGGCTGAGCGATAACTGAACGGATCTGACTGAAATCACCCGGAAGGGACAGTTCCATATGGGAACGTTCTTTTCCGGGTATTTTTATGTCATGGGAAAATGCGTCCTATGATATTAAAACGCTCCGCAGGGACAGCTATGGGCCGGAAGCAGTTTTTCCGCAGAGGGAGCAAAAAAGCGGCCCGTCCGCAGGCGGAAAAGCACGCAGGTGCGTTTTTTCGTTCCCCCGGACAGCCCATGCTCATATATTAATAGGAAAGAAATGGATGGGGAGCGGGAGAACGTGTCAGTTTACGTGGTAAAGGAAGGAGACAATGTGGACCGGATCGCAGAGACGGCCGGTATCCCTGTGGGAGAGCTTCTGTGGGCCAACCAGATAGAATATCCATACCGCCTGGCTGTGGGCCAGTCGCTCCTGGTCCCGGAAGGACCGGCGGCGGACCGGGAACAGTCCAGGCGGGAGCTATACTCATTTGGTTATGCATATCCGTTTATTTCAAGGGAGACGGCGGAGCAGACGCTTCCGTTTCTGACAGATCTTTATATTTTTTCCTACGGCTTTACAGAACAGGGAACACTGATCCCGCCTTCGTCCGATGATACCTGGCTGATCCGCCAGGCAGCGGATGCCGGTGTGGATCCCGTGATGGTCCTGACGCCCCTGGGTGCAGACGGCCGCTTTAACAACAATCTGGTGACGGCGCTGATGGAGGACAGAAGGCTCCAGGAGAGGCTGATCTGGGAGCTGGGACGGACGATGACAGAAAAGGGCTACCGGGGGCTGGACATTGATTTTGAGTATGTCCGGGCAGAGGACGGGCCGGCCTTTGCAGAATTTACAGGCCGTGTGCGCCGTGTGCTCCAGGTATTCGGTTATCCGGTCTCTGTGGCTCTGGCTCCGAAAACGTCGCCGGACCAGAAGGGACTTTTATATGAAGGCATCGATTACCGTCTGTTAGGGGAGGCGGCGGACCGGGTGATGCTGATGACGTATGAATGGGGATATACATACGGCCCTCCCATGGCCGTAGCCCCCCTCAATATGGTCCGCCGGGTGGTGGAGTACGCGGTTTCAGCCATCCCGGTGGAAAAGATCAGCCTGGGGATCCCCAATTATGGATATGAATGGCCCCTTCCCTATGTGCGCGGGACCACAAAGGCCCAGTCCATCAGCAACCGGGAGGCGGTGGCCCGGGCCATCGATCATGGAGTCCCGATCCGGTTTGACGAGACGGCCTGGTCTCCCTACCTTCGTTACTGGCAGTACGGGATTCAGAATGAGATCTGGTTTGAGGATGTGCGGAGCATTCAGGGGAAATTTGACCTGATCCGGGAATATGGCCTTCAGGGGGCCGGTTACTGGCAGCTGATGAATTTTTTCCGCCCCAACTGGCTTTTAATGGAAGAAAAATTCCGAATTATTAGAAATAATTAAAGTTTCTGAATATTCATTGGGTTATTGACTTTTTTTCTCCTATCGCCCATGATAGAGGGGCTGAAAAAAGCAGAAAAAGGCTAAAAAGGAGAGAGAAAAGTGGAAAAAGCAGAAACAAAAGGAGCGGCGTTTGACTTTTATGGGAAGCTTCCGCTCACAAAGGCAGTTCCCCTGGGGCTTCAGCATGTGCTGGCCATGTTTGTGGGAAATCTGACTCCGATCCTCATCATCACAGGCGCCTGCGGCATTGGAGCAGGCAGCGAATTTGCAGAGCTGCAGGTGGATCTGCTGCAGAACGCCATGCCGGTGGCCGGGATCGTGACACTGGTGCAGCTTTATGCCATCGGTCCCGTGGGAGGAAAGGTACCCATTATCATGGGGACCAGTTCCGGCTTCATTGGCGTATTCAACAGTGTGGCAAAGGTCATGGGCGGCGGCATTGCCGGCTACGGGGCCATTATGCTGGCCTCCGTTCTTGGCGGCCTGTTTGAGACGGTCCTGGGCTTTTTATTAAAGCCCCTGAGACGGTTTTTCCCGGCAGTGGTCACTGGAACAGTAGTCCTTTCCATCGGCCTGTCCCTGGTATCCGTGGGTGTCAATTCCTTTGGCGGCGGAAATACGGCAGCCGATTTTGGTTCCATTGAGAACCTGGCTCTGGGCGCTCTTGTGACAGTGGTGATCATCGCGTTCAAGCACGGAACAAAGGGCATGACCAGCGCATCGTCCATTCTGATCGGCATCATCGCCGGATATATTGCGTCGGCTGTCATGGGCCTGTTTTTATCCCCCACCGGCATCACTGCCGATGGCGTGGAGTATACCAAGGCATGGGTTTTAAACTGGGACAAGGTGGCGGAGGCTTCCTGGTTTTCCATACCGAAGCTGATGCCGGTCCCCCTGGTCTTTGACCTGCGCGCCATCGTCCCGGTGCTGATCATGTTCATCGTAACGGCAGTGGAGACCGTGGGCGATATTTCCGGAGTGATGGAAGGCGGCATGGGACGGGAAGCGACCGATTCTGAGCTTTCCGGCGGCGTTATCTGCGACGGTCTGGGCTCCAGCTTTGCAGCCCTGTTCGGCGTGCTGCCCAACACATCCTTCAGCCAGAACGTGGGCCTGGTGGCCATGACAAAGATCGTCAACCGGCATGCCCTGGCCACAGGAGCCGTATTCCTGGTGTTCTGCGGCTTGCTCCCCAAGCTGGCGGCGCTGATCTCCATTATGCCCCAGAGCGTTCTGGGCGGAGCGGCGGTGATGATGTTTTCATCCATCGTCATCAGCGGCATCCAGCTGATCACAAAGGAGCCGCTGACAGCCAGGAACATCACCATCGTATCCACGGCCCTGGGACTTGGCTACGGCATTGGTGCCAATGGCGCAGTGATCGCCGGACTTCCCGAGGCAGTACAGCTGATCTTCGGAGGCTCCGGTATCGTTCCGGCAGCGATCCTGGCCATTGTCCTGAACATTGTGATCCCCAGAGAGAAGGAGGCTTAAAGGGCCTGGCTGCTGGCTTCCGGACTGAAAGCAGGAAGGAGGCCGGAACAGGCCAGACGGGCCCTTTTTAGAAAGTAAAAGTGGAAAATATCCGCCCTGCGGCTTATAATAGAAAATCATATGGAGGAGGGAAACAGATGCTTAAATTCAGAGAATATGTGCGGGCGGAGAGCCTGGAGGACGCTTATGTGCGGAACCAGAAGAAATCGGCCCATATCCTCGGCGGCATGCTGTGGCTGAAAATGCAGAACCGAACGGTTCAGACGGTCATCGATCTGTCGGACCTGGGACTTTCCGGTATTGAAGAAACGGAGGAGGAATACAGGATCGGGGCCATGACCAGCTTAAGGGATCTGGAGCTCCATAAGGGGCTTGACGCCATGACCGGCGGGGCCGTCCGGGAGAGCCTGCGTCACATCGTGGGCGTCCAGTTCCGGAACCTGGCCACCGTGGGCGGCAGTATTTTTGGACGGTTTGGATTTTCTGACGTGCTGACCATGTTCCTGGCCCTGGATTCCTGGGTGGAGCTGTACCATGGAGGTCTGGTGCCCATGGAGCGGTTTGCGGCAGAGGGAGCAGAAAATGATATTCTGGTGAGGGTCATCGTAAAGAAGGAAAAACGGCGGTACGCCTACCTGTCCCACCGGAACACAAAGACGGATTTTCCTGTGATGGCCTGTGCGGTGGCCGTTGGGGAAGGATGGAGATCCGGAGAAGGGGAACGGGCTGCCGGACGGGCTGTTTTCGGGGCGACTCCGGCCCGGGCCAGATCCTATGAGCTTCCGGCAGAATGGCTGGAGCGGTTTCAGGGCTCCGGAGAGGAAGAGCGGAAGGTTCTGGCTGCGGAGCTTGCATCTGTGGTCCCCACGGGCAGCAATATCCGGGCGGGAAAGGAATTCCGCAGCCACCTGGCGGGCGTTCTCCTGTACCGGGGACTGATGGAAGCATTGTACGGCGGAAGCGGACAGGCCGCAGGAGCCGGCGCTCCGGCCTGCCTGACAAAAGAGAAGGAGGGACAGAGGGCATGAAGATTTCACTGGTCTTAAATGGGAAAAATGTGGAGGCGCTGATCTCTGACGACAGGCTTCTCATTGATTTTTTACGGGATCACGGCTGTCTCAGCGTGAAGCGGGGCTGCGAGTCGTCCAACTGCGGCCTCTGCACCGTGTTTATGGATGATAAGCCGGTCCTTTCCTGTTCTGTCCTGGCGGCCCGGGCCGACGGCCACAGGATCGACACCCTGGAGGGGCTCCAGAAGGAGGCCGAGGAGTTCGGCGCGTTCATCGCCGACCAGGGAGCGGAACAGTGCGGCTTCTGCAATCCGGGCATGGTCATGAACGCCATTGCCATGTTCCGGGAAAATCCGGACCCCACGGACGATGAGATCCGGGAATATCTGGCCGGGAACCTGTGCCGCTGCTCCGGCTACGAGGGACAGCTCCGGGGGATCCGCGCGTTTATTGAATATAAAAAGAGAGGAGGAGCGTCATGAAGAATGTAAATCAGGGGATCCGTAAGAAGGACGCCATGGCGCTTCTGACGGGAAAACCGGTGTATATGGACGATCTGGCCCCCAGGGACTGTCTGATCGTTAAGGTGTTAAGGAGCCCCCACGCCAATGCCATGATCCAGTCTGTAAAGACGGATGCGGCCATGAAGGTGCCGGGGATCGCAGCCGTTTATACCTGGGAGGACGTGCCTGCAGAGCGGTTTACCATGGCCGGGCAGACGTATCCGGAGCCCAGCCCCTACGACCGGCTGATCCTGGACCGGCATGTGCGGTATGTGGGAGATCCGGTGGCCATTGTGGCCGGGGAGACCGAGGACGCCGTAGACCGGGCCTTAAAGCTGGTGAAGGTGCAGTATGAGGTGCTTCCGGCCATTCTGGACTTCCGGACTGCCAAGGATAACGAGATCCTGGTCCATCCCGAGGACAGCTGGAGATCCCTTTGTCCTGTGGGCGCGGACAATAAGAGAAATCTGTGTGCCAGCGATGTATCCGGACAGGGAGATGTGGATGCGGTCCTGGCAGAGTGCGACGTGGTGGCAGAGGGTACATACCATACCCTGGCCGACCAGCAGGCCATGATGGAGACCTTCCGGACCTGCTGCTATTTTGACGCCTACGGACGGCTGAACATTTTAAGCTCCACCCAGATCGTGTTCCATGTGCGGCGGATCATTTCCAACGCCCTGGGGATCCCCAAGTCGAAGATCCGGGTCGTGAAGCCCAGGATCGGCGGCGGCTTCGGAGCGAAGCAGACGGTGGTTTCTGAGATATTCCCGGCTTTTGTCACCTGGAAGACGGGGCGGCCGTCCAAAATGATCTTTTCACGGACGGAGAGCCAGACGGCCTCCACTCCCCGCCATGAGATGGAGGTCTCTGTGCGGATCGGAGCCAGTAAGGACGGGATCATCCAGGCCATCGACGTGTATACCTTATCTAATACCGGAGCATATGGCGAGCACGGCCCCACGACTGTGGGACTTTCCGGCCATAAGTCCATTCCGCTGTACGGTACTCCCAGGGCTCACCGGTTTGCCTACGACGTGGTCTATACCAACGTGATGTCGGCGGGAGCCTACCGGGGCTACGGAGCCACCCAGGGGATCTTTGCCGTGGAGTCGGCAGTCAACCAGCTGGCGGAAAAGCTGCACATGGATCCGGTGGAGCTGCGTCTCAAAAATGTGGTCCGCCAGGGACAGGTGATGCCGGCCTATTACGGCGAGACAGCGGCAAGCTGTACCCTGGATCAATGTCTGATGCGTACAGCGGAAATGATCGGCTGGAAGGAAAAATTCCCCTGCCGGGGCATGGGAAATGGAAAGGTGAGGAGTGTCGGCATCGCCATGGCCATGCAGGGCTCCGGGATCTCCGGCGTGGACGTGGGCTCGGCTTCCATCAAGCTCAATGAGGACGGCTACTATACGCTGACCATCGGGGCGGCAGACATGGGAACAGGCTGCGATACCATCCTGGCCCAGATGGCGGCGGAGTGCCTGGACTGCTCCACAGACCAGATCACCGTTTACGGGGCGGATACGGACGCCTCCCCCTACGACTCCGGCTCCTATGCGTCCAGCACCACCTATGTGACGGGAAAGGCCGTGGAAAGAGCCTGCGGAAAGCTGCTGGAGAAGATGGAGGACAAGGCAGCGGAGCTTCTGAGGGCGCGGTATGCGGCGGATGGCTGCGGCCTGGGCGCTCCAGGCGCCTGTGCTTCCGGGCCTCCGGATGTTTCCGGCGCGGAACTGGAGTTTGACGGGACACGCTTCCTGGATCCGGCTACCGGAGAGTCGGTGACTCTGACAGACCTGGGGACGGCGTCCATGTGCGGCAGCCAGGAAGCCCTCCAGGTGACGGAGACCCACAGCTCTCCCGTATCGCCGCCGCCGTTCATGGCAGGCGCGGTGGAGATCGAGCTGGATAAGGAGACAGGCCATGTGGAGATCCTGGACTATGCGGCTGTGGTGGACTGCGGAACGGTCATCAATCCCAACCTGGCCCGGGTCCAGACCGAGGGCGGCATTGTCCAGGGCATTGGAATGGCCTTATATGAGAATGTCCAGTACGACAAAAAGGGTCATATGATGAACAACTCGTTCATGCAGTATAAGATCCCCACCCGGCTGGATATGGGAAGGCTGCGGATAGAATTTGAAAGCAGCTATGAGCCCACCGGCCCCTTCGGAGCCAAGTCCATCGGAGAGATCGTCATCAACACGCCGTCCCCGGCCATTGCCCATGCCATTGCCAACGCCACAGGGCTGTGGTTTAAGGAGCTTCCCATCACCAGTGAGAAGATCACCATGGGACTGCTGAAGAAATGAAAATAAGATGCGTGTATCTGGCGGCTGGAAACAGCCGCCGGTTTGGAAAAAACAAGCTTTTTCATATGGTCGGGCAGAATCCCATGTACCTGCATCTGCTGGACCGGCTGGCGGCTGTGGCAGAAAGGCATAAGGAGCTGGAGATCGTGGTAGTGTCCCAGTATGAGGAGCTTTTGCAGGAGGCAGTAGGAGAAGGCCCCGGGCCTGTCTGCGATCCCTCTGTGGAAAAGGAGCGGAGGGCCCTTCTTGCCGGCTCCGGCCGTCTGTATCCTGTATACAGCCCCCAGAGCCGGGAGGGAGTATCCCACAGCATCCGGGCCGGGATCCTGGCGGGAATGCCGGAATCCAGCCCGATCTCTGGAATGTGCAGGCAGGAGGCCGGGAGAGAGCCGGATGTCTATGTGTTTTTTGTGGCCGATCAGCCGTGGCTTTCGGAAAGGACTGTGGAAGCTTTTCTGGAATTCATGAAGAAGGTTTCAGGCGAAGACCGGGAAAGCCATCCGATCGGCTGCGTTTCCTGCCTGGGGGAGCCGGGGAATCCGGTGTGGTTTTCTGCATTTTATAAGGATGAGCTTCTGGCTCTGTCCGGGGACCGGGGAGGAAAACGGGTTATGAAAGCCCATATGGACCAGGTACATTTTTTTGAAGTAGAGGAAGAGAGAGAACTTTGGGATGTGGATACCCTGGAGGACCAGGCTGGCCGGTAATCCAGGGACATCCATGGAAAAAAGAAAGGAGTCTCATATGAAACCAGAATCCAGCGTAATATTCTTTCCGTGCAAAAATATGGAGGAAACAAAAAAATATTATACCACTGTTTTAGGGCTCCCCGTTTATAAGGATCTGGGGTCCAGCGTGTGGTTTGACTGCGGGTACGGCTATCTGGCCTTCTGCGATTATGGTCCAGCCCGGCCCATGGCCACAGGCCAGTGCATTTCCTTTAATCTGCCGTCCCTGGAGGATGTGGACCGCATGTATGAAGCCTTAAAGAGCCGACCGACTCTGGGACTTTCTGCCCCGCCGGCTCACCACCCGAAATTTCCGGTGTATTCCTTCTTCTTTTCTGATCCCAATGGATATACGCTGGAGTATCAGAGGACGACGGACTAGGGTTTTGGGAGCAGGATAGGGAATGAGCGGGTGGGAATAAGTTAAAAAAGGCTTTTGAGTCCCGGAAAACCTTGAAAAATCAAGCGTTTGAGAAGAAATACAAGACTTAAATGGGGATATAAGAAGATGATTAAGTGCTATTTATTTGCCACGGCAACATCTGCCGCTCCCCCATGGCAGAGTTCGTTTTAAAGGATATGGTATCCAGGCGGGGCATGGCCGATCAATTTGAGATCGCGTCGGCGGCCACCAGCACAGAAGAAATATGGAATGGGGTAGGAAATCCGGTTTATCCGCCGGCAAGAGAGGAACTGGCAAAGCACGGGATCCGCTGCGACGGCAAGCGGGCCGTCCAGCTAAAGACCTCGGATTATGACCATTATGATTATCTCATTGGCATGGATTCTATGAACATCAGAAATATAGAACGCATGACCGGGCACCGCAGCGGGGATAAGATCAGAAAGCTGCTTGAGTTTGCAGGCTCCACAGCAGACTGCCGGGATCCCTGGTATTCCGGGGCGTTTGATGAAACATACAGGGATGTGGTCACTGGATGTACGGCATTCCTGGAATATCTGGAAAGAGAGGGCAGGATCTGATGGAAGATCCTGCTTTTGACCAGAGGAAGGCCTGCTTTCCTGATTGAAAAGAAAACAGCTGAGGAGGTTTGCGCGTATGAAATTGCTGCACCTTTCGGATCTCCATATTGGAAAGCGGGTATATGAGTTTTCCATGCTGGAGGATCAGAGGTATATTTTAGATGAGATCCTGGGGATCGTGGACCAGGAGAAGCCGGACGGCGTTCTCCTGGCCGGGGATATTTATGATAAGACCGTGCCGTCCGGGGAGGCAGTGCAGGTGCTGGACGGATTTCTGACGTCTCTGGCGGACCGGGGGATCCCGGTTTTTCTGATCAGCGGAAATCATGACTCTCCGGAACGGATCGCTTTTGGGGCAGAGATCATGAGTGGCCGCCGGGTGTATGTATCTCCGGTTTACGACGGAACAGGAAGGAGCGTTGTTATGGAGGACCAGTACGGTCCGGTGACCATATGGCTCCTTCCTTTTCTGAAGCCGGCGGCGGTCCGCCATGTGTTTCCGGACCAGGAGATCGGGACGTATGAGGAGGCGGTCCGGACGGCGGTGGATCACCTGGATGTGGATACGGGAACGCGGAACGTACTGGTGGCCCATCAGTTTGTGACGGGAGCCGTCCGGTGTGAGTCGGAGGAGGTTTCGGTGGGCGGCCTGGACCAGGTGGGCGTATCGGTGTTCGATTCCTTCGACTATGTGGCCCTGGGCCATATCCATGGTCCCCAGCATGTGGGACGGGAGACGGTGCGCTACTGCGGAACGCCGCTGAAATATTCATTCTCAGAGGCATCACAGGAGAAGTCAGTGACCGTGGTGGAGCTTTTTGAGAAGGGAAATATAAAGATCTCCCAGATCCCTTTAAAGCCGCTGCGGGACATGAGGAAGCTCCGGGGGACATATATGGAGGTGGCCAGCCGGGAATTTTACAGGGAGATGAACACAGAGGACTATGTCCAGATCACGCTCACGGACGAGGAGGACATTCCCGAAGGGATCCAGAAGCTGCGGGCAGTTTATCCGAACCTGATGCGGCTGGAGTATGACAACCGGAGGACTAGGGAGGACCGGGAGATGGAAGCTGGGGATCATGAGAAGGAGAAGACTCCCATGGAGCTTTTTGAAGAGTTTTATGAGCTTCAGAATAACCAGCCCATGAACCATGAGCAGAAGGAGCTGGCAGAATATATGATACAAAAAATACTCAGTGGGGAGGCGGGAGCATGAAGCCCGAAAAACTGATCATCAGTGCCTTTGGCCCTTACGCGGCGGAAACAGAGGTGGATTTCACAAAGCTGGGGGACGGCGGCCTGTATCTGATCACCGGAGATACCGGTGCAGGCAAGACGACGATCTTTGACGCTATCACCTTTGCGCTCTTCGGAGAGGCCAGCGGGGCCGTCCGGGAGGCCGGTATGTTCCAGAGTAAGTATGCAAAGGCCGGGACACCGACTTTTGTGGAGCTGACGTTTTTAAGCCATGGAAAGCGCTACCGGGTCCGCCGGAATCCCGAATACGTGCGTCCCAAGGAACGGGGCCAGGGTGTTACGACCCAGGCGGCCAGGGCGGAGCTGTATTTTTATGACGGCAGGCAGCCTGTGACAAAGACGGGTGAGGTGACCCGGGCTGTGGAGCAGATCCTGGGCTTTAATTATGGGCAGTTCACCCAGATCGCCATGATCGCCCAGGGGGACTTTCAGAAGCTCCTTCTGGCAGATACGGCAGAGCGGGGAAAGATTTTCCGCCAGCTGTTCCATACGGAGCTTTTTTCTGACCTGCAGAACCGTCTCCGGGAGGAAAAAAATGCCTGTGATGCGGAATACAGGGAGATCCGCCGGAGCATTGCCCAGTCTCTGGATGGGGCGGACTGCTCGGGGGAGCCAGACCTGGAGGAACGACTGTCGGAACTGAGGAAGGTGAAGTTTGAGGGCCAGGTGGAGGCAGGGCTGGAGCTTTTAAAGGCACTGACAGACCGGGGAAGTGGGCGTCTGAAAAATCTGGACGCCCGTCTGGAGAAGCTGGACGGCCAGATACGGGAGCAGGCCGCATACCTGGAGAAAGTGCGCCAGAATGGAAAAAGAAGGAAGGAGCTGGAGGAGAGGAAAAAGGAGAGAGAACAGTTCCTTCCGGTACTCCAGGCAGCGGCCGGCGCCTGGGAGGAGGCGAAAAGCTCCGGGGATGCAGTGCCGGAGCTGGACCGGATGATCCAGGAATGTACGGAATGGGAAAGGCAGTATGGGGGCCTGGAACAGGATCAGTCCCGTCTGGCCGGTCTGGACCGGAGACGGGAGGAGGAAGCCGGGGGACTGGAACGCCTTCTGAAAAGGCAGGCGGAGCTGGACCAGGAGCTTCTGGCTGAAAAAAGGGAGATCCGTTCACTCTCTGAAGCAGATGGAGAACGGGAACGTCTGCTGGGACGTCAGACAGGACTCCAGAACAGAAGGAACGGACTGGAGGGGAAATTTTCCCAGTGGAAGGAGGTCCGGGAGCAGCTTGCCGGGAACCGGGAGCGGCTTTCAAGGCTTTTGGAGCAGGAGGCCGGAGAGCGGGAAAGAAAGGATGCCCTGGAGCAGAGCCTTCTGGAAATGGAGGGAGCAGAGACCAGGGAGCAGGCCATGGTCCATGAGGCAGAACGCTGCACAGAGCAGAGGCGGAAGCTGGACCTTCTGGACCGGGGCATCCGGGACGGGAAGGAAAGGCTGTGCCGGGCAGAGGATTCCTGGAAGCAGGCTGGGGAGCAGTGGAAGGCTGCCCAGGCGGATCAGTCTGCCCTAAAGGAGATGGGAAAAAGGCTCCATGAAACGGAGCTTTCACTGGCAGCCTGGAAGCAGGAGGAGCTGAGGCTGACGGAGAGGCTGGCTTCAGTGAAGCAGTTTTATGGAAGGATGGAAAAGCTGGATGCCATGTTCCAGGAGCTGGAGCGGGCCCAGAAGGAGTATGAGCAGGCGGCTGCCGTTCATGGAAGAGTCCAGGAGGATCTCGGGATCATGGAGCAGCTTTTTTATGACGCCCAGGCAGGGCTTCTGGCCAGAAATCTGACAGAGGGAGAGAAATGTCCGGTCTGTGGTTCTGTCCACCATCCGGAACCGGCCAGGCTTTTAACGGGAGCGCCCGAAAAGCCAGAGCTGGACAGGAAAAAGAAGGAGGCGGACCGGGTCAGACAGGCCATGATCGAGGCCAGCGCGGCGGCCATGCAGGGCGGCCTGCGGCTTCGGGAAGAGGAGGAGAGCCTGAGGGGAGAGGCAGGGGAGCTGTTTGACATGGCCATATCCTGCGAAGACCGGGAATGGAGGACGTTTTTCCAGAGCCGGGCAGCCGCAGAGATCAAGGCTGCAGAGACAGCGCTGGATGCAGGGAAGGAGCAGGCGGGAGCCATGATCCAGCTCCTGGAGCAGAAATCCAGGGTGGAACAGGAGAATGCCAGGCTGGAGACCACGCTTCCAGAGCTCCAGAAGGCAGAGGAAAGGGCCAGGGAGACTGTGACGGCTGCGGAAACGGCACTTTCGGGCCTTCGTGACCAGCGAAAGAGCTTCCTGGAGGAGCTGGGGCTTCCAGACAACGGGGAGGCTTTTGAGGAACTGTCCCGGCGGTGCAGGGAGAAAACGGATGCGCTTTTAAAGGCCCGGGAGGAAACCGCCTGTTACCGGAGGCTTCGGGAGGAGCGCCTGGAGCTCCAGAAGCGGCTGGAGGCTGTCCAGAGGGAGCTGGCAGAAAAACAGCAGGAGGAGTCTGCCGGCATGGGCCGGCTGGAGGCATTGGAGGATCAGATCCAGGCGGAGCTGGAGCTTCCGGGGACCGAAGCCGGTCTGAAATCTGGGAAAGCGATGGAAAACGAGCTGGAGGATCTGGATGCGGCGCTTTCAAAGATCCAGGCGGAGCTGGAGGAGAACCGGAGAAAGCTGCTGCGGAGAGAGCAGCTGGAAAAGGCAGCGGAGGAAACGGAACGGCTGTCCGGAGACTGCCAGAAGCAGGCCGGGGATAAGAGGCTCCTTCTGGCCCGGATGGATGCGGAGCGGGCCGGTCTTCTGGGCTCCATAGAGGAGAAAAAGGCGGTTCTGGGAGCTCTTACCAGGGAGGAAAACCGGAGAAAGGGAGAGGAGGCCCGGGAAAAGAAACGGGCTGTATCGGAACAGACCGCAGAGGCAGAACGGGCATATCTGAAATGTATGCAGAAGGATGCCGGCCTCCGGGAAGCAATAACAGCCCTGGAGGGACAGACGGATCCCATGGTCACGGAGAGCGAGGCAGACGCCGCAGAGGCACTGGGACAGAAGGAGAGGGAAAGAGAGGAAGCCCGGGAAGAAAGGACCAGGCAGTATGCGGAATATGAGAACAACCGCCGTATCTATGACGCCGTTTTAAAAAGCCGGGACGCCATGGTGAAGGCAGAGAGACGCTACATCTGGGTGAAAGCCCTTTCGGATACGGCCAATGGGAATCTGGCCCAGAAGCATAAGATCGAGCTGGAGACGTATGTGCAGATGGCGTACTTTGACAGGATCCTCCGGAAGGCCAATGTGCGGCTCATGACCATGACCGGCGGTCAGTATGAGCTGGTGCGGAAAAAGGACCAGGACACCAGGCAGGGAAAGGTGGGGCTGGATCTGAATGTGACTGATCATTATAACGGAAGCCAGCGCAGTGTGAAGACGCTTTCCGGCGGAGAGTCGTTCATGGCGTCCCTTTCTCTGGCCCTGGGGCTTTCTGATGAGATCCAGGCCAGGGCCGGAGGGATCCAGCTGGATGCCATGTTCGTAGACGAGGGCTTTGGTTCCCTGGATGAGGAGGCCTTAAACCAGGCGGTGAAGGTATTAAACGGTCTGGCCGGAGGAAACCGTATGGTGGGGATCATTTCCCATGTGGCGGAGCTAAAGGAACGGATCGACAGGAAGATCGTTGTGAAAAAGGACCGGATCGGAGGCGGGGGTGGAAGCAGGATTGAGGTGGGGTGAAGGCCATGCGGGGGTGCAGGTCCTGGCCCGTTCCGGGAAGCAGAGACGCTGGCTGTGTGAGGGAGGGAAAGGAAAAGGGATAGAGAAAAGCCGCAGAAGGGGCCAGTGTGGCGGGGCTTTCTGCGGCTTTCGTTGTGTGCTTTTGGCGTGCTTCCGGTGCCTTTGGGTTTTGGGGCTTCCGGGAGGTTTTTGGTTTACATGAAGATGTATTTCAGGATGAAGAGCAGCGCCAGGACGTACATCATGGGGCTGATCTTTTTTGCCCTGCCGGTGACGGCGTTGACGGCCACATAGGAGATAACTCCCATGGAGATGCCTTCGGAGATGCTGTAAAAGAACGGCATGGCAGCGATGCAGATGAAGGCGGGGATGCCCTGGCCGGGATCCTTAAAGTCGATGTCGCTGACCGCGCCCACCATGTAGAAGCCTACGACGATGAGGGCCGGGGCCGTGGCGAAGGACGGGATCGCCAGGAAGACCGGGGACAGCAGCAGGGACAGGAGGAACAGCACAGCGGTGGTCAGGGAGGTAAGTCCGGTGCGGCCGCCCTCGGATACGCCGGAGGCGCTTTCTACGAAGGTGGTGACTGTGGAGGTACCTAAAATGGCTCCGGCGGTGGTGCCGATGGCGTCTGCCATGAGCGCGCCCTTGATCCGGGGGAGCTTTCCGTCTTTGTCCAGCATATCGGCCTTGGAGGCCACGCCGATCAGTGTTCCTATCGTATCAAAAATATCTACAAACAGGAATGCAAAGATAATTACGGCAAATTCCAGGAGCGGCACCCCGTCCAGGCTGAACTTACAGAAGATCGGAGCCAGGCTGGGGATGGAGATCCCGTTGGAGAAATCCGGAAGCAGGCTGTAAAAGCCCAGGTCCGGGTTGGGTACGTAAAGTCCGGCAAACTGGCAGATCACGCCAAGTCCCCAGGTGATCAGGATCCCCCAGAGGATATTGCCCTTGATGTTTTTTACCACCAGGACAGCAGTGATGATCACGCCGATGATGGCCAGCAGGACAGTGATCCCGGCGTCGCTCATGGAGGCGGTCAGTCCCTCTGCCAGGGTCTCGTTATAGCCCTTCAGGGAGAACAGGCCCACCAGGGTGGAGCCGCCGATGACGATCTTCGCGTTCTGCAAGCCGATGAAGGCGATGAACAGGCCGATGCCCACGCTGACGGCCTTTTTCAGGTTGAAGGGGATGGCGTTGAAGATAGCCTCCCGGATATTGAACAGGGACAGAAGGATGAAGATCAGCCCCTCTGCCAGGACGGCTGCCAGAGCCACCTGCCAGGAATAGCCCATGCCCAGGACTACCGTATAGGCAAAGTAGGCGTTTAAGCCCATGCCGGGTGCCAGGGCAAAGGGGTAGTTGGCAAACAGGGCCATGCACAGGGTTCCCAGGAAGGAAGCGATGGCGGTGGCGGAAAAGACGGCCCCATGGTCCATTCCGGCAGCGGAAAGGATGTTGGGGTTTACAGCAAGGATGTAGGCCATGGTCATGAACGAGGTGACTCCGGCCATGACCTCCGTTTTTACGTCGGTGTGATTTTCTTTTAAGTGAAAGATTCTGTCAAGATCCATGATATCCTCCGGTCATTAATTCATATACGTCATCATAAAGGCAGCAACGATCTCCATTCCCATATGAAGATCCTTTACGTTCAAGAACTCCTCACGGGTGTGAGCGCCGGTTCCCATATGTCCGCCAAAGCAGAGGGAGGGAACGCCGGTGGAAAGCGGGATGTTGCAGTCGGTGGAGCCGGATTCGCATTCCACGCGCTTTCCGGTGAAGGCCTCGATGATGTCTAAGGCTTTGTTCACCAGGGCATCCTGTTTTTCCTGGTCCACGTCTCCGGTGCAGGGACGCTCTCCAAGGAGCTCCAGATCCACGGAAACCTTATCCATGTTTCTGTATGCGTCCACAACGGACAGGAAGTATTTGTTCATGGCCGCCAGGCTTTCGCGCACGTCGGAACGGTATTCAAACCGCATCTCTGCGTACTGGGCGATGGTGTTGATGGAGGTGCCTCCGGTGATGGTGCCCACGTTGTAGGTGCTTTTTCCCGGCGCCGGAACCTTATAGGAATAAAGGGTATCGATCATGGAGGACAGTACCTGGATGGCGTTCAGGTTGCCGAATTTTCCATAAGAGTGGCCGCCCTCGGTATGTACGCCCACACGGTAGCGCAGGGAGCCCACAGCGCCGGTGACCACGGAATCGTAGGAGCCGTCCAGAGCCACATGGACAGCGATCTTTCCCTCATAGTCCTTCATTAACTGGCGTACGCCCTTCAGATTCCCAAGTCCCTCTTCTCCGGAGCTGGCAACGAAGAGGATGCCGCATTTGGGAACATAGTTGTTTTTGGTGAACCATGCAGCTAAAAGCATCATAATGGCCAGATTGGATGTATTGTCGCCCACACCGGGACACCGCATGATGTCGCCGTCATAGACCACATCAAAAGGCTCCATATCTGGGAAGACCGTATCGGAATGGGCAGTGAAGGCCAGAAGGTCCTTCTGGGACTCGCAGTGGAACGGGTAGATCACGTTTAAGGCGCTGTCGATGTAAGAGCCTTTGCAGCCCTCTTTTTCAAACCAGTCCCGGATAAACTCCGCACGAAGCTCCTCATGGTTGGATGGGGCCGGGATGCGGCATAAGGTGTCCAGAAGTTTTACCAGTGTGTCCTGGTTCTGGGCGATGTAGTCCTTCAGTTCCTTTGGCAGAAATTCGTTCATGTTGTAACCCTCCTGATTGTATTTGATATGGGGAAGGATCTTCCCCTCTGCTTCCAGACGGCTCTGCACCTGCCGTCCGGCGGCATGAGATCTATAAAACGGTCCGCCAGGTCCGAGGGCCTGGCGGACCGTCATAAGAAAACGCAGAAAACTGCTATTTCTTATCCTCCTGGACTGGTTCGCACGTCAGCTCGATCCCCAGCTTTTTAAAGATATTGGTGTCCACATCCGACAAAAGGACAGAGGTATGGACCTGGCAGCCTCTGAGCTTTGGAAGCTGTTCCAGGGCTGTTCTGGCATTCTGGTCCGTGGCGGCGCAAGTGGACAGTGCAATGAGGACCTCATCGGTGTGGAGCCTGGGATTGGTGCTTCCAAGATACCGGACCTTCAGCTCCTGGATGGGCGCAATGGATTCGGGCGAGATGAGATCCAGGTCATGGTCAATGCCGCCCAGTTCCTTGATGGCATTTAAAAGAACGGCAGCGGAAGCCCCGAGGAGCTCCTTGGTCTTTCCAAGGACGATCTTTCCATCGGGCAGCTCCAGGGCCGCGGCTGGAGCTCCAATGGTCTGGGCCAGAGAAAGGGCAGCCGGGACCACCGGACGGTCATTGGGGGTGATCTTTGCCTGCTTCATGATCAATTCGATCTTGTAAGCCTCGCTTCTGGCGGATTCATCGTCCACGATCTTTCCCAGGGCCTGGTAATAGCGGCGGATGATCTCCTGGCGGGATGCCTCCCGGCAGGCCTCGTCGTCCATGATGCAGAAGCCGTTCATGTTGACGCCCATATCCGTGGGGGATTTATAGGGGCACTCTCCGAAGATCCCCTCAAAGATGGCGCTTAAGACCGGGAAGATCTCCACATCCCGGTTGTAGTTGACCGTGGTGGTACCATAGGCCTCCAGATGGAAGGGATCGATCATGTTTACGTCGTTGAGATCGGCCGTGGCCGCCTCATAGGCCAGGTTCACCGGATGCTTTAAGGGCAGGTTCCAGACAGGGAAGGTCTCAAATTTCGCATAGCCGGCCTTGATGCCCCGCTTATTTTCATGATAGAGCTGGGAAAGGCAGGTGGCCATTTTCCCGCTTCCAGGACCGGGAGCCGTTACCACCACCAGAGGCCGTTCTGTCTCGATATAGTCGTTTTTTCCAAAGCCGTCGTCGCTGACGATCAGGGGGATATTGCTGGGATAGCCGTCGATGGTGTAGTGGCGGTATACACGGATCCCCATTTTTTCCAGCTTTGTCTTAAACTGGAGGATGGCCGGCTGGTCGGAGTAGTGGGTGATGACTACGCTTCCCACATAGAGCCCCCGGTCCGTAAAGGCGTGGATGAGCCGCAGAACGTCCACATCGTAGGTGATGCCCAGATCGTAGCGGATCTTGTTTTTCGTGATATCGGCGGCGCTGACGGCAATGATGATCTCCGCCTGATCGGAAAGCTGCATCAGCATCCGCAGCTTACTGTCGGGCTCAAAACCCGGAAGCACCCGGGAGGCATGGTAGTCGTCAAAAAGCTTTCCACCGAATTCCAGGTACAGTTTATCTCCAAACTGGCTGATCCGCTCACGGATGTGATCGGACTGCATGGCCAGATATTTGTTGTTGTCAAATCCTAGTTTTCTCATGTTTCTTTATGCTCCTCCTCCTGTGATCTGCCATAGATTTTCACATACATTCCTATTATCGTACAAAAAGGAGGTTTTGAACAGAGGTTTTTTGAATTTTTTTCTTTCCTAAATGCCCATACTTATGTTAGTATAGAGATAACGGAAAAAAATACGCAGAAAGCTGCTTGTGAAAAGGAACGATACGATGAAAAAATGGTTATTTGCATTTTCCATGGCCGGTCTTCTGGCCCTGACCGGCTGCTCCAGGCCTGCACCGGAGGAAGAGACCAGTCCGGCGGAGACAGAAACCGTGGAGGAGGCTCCTGTTGAGGAGGAGACCAGCGGGATCAAGGTCATTGAAAATGTGGGACCGGATAAAAACAGGACTGTATCCTTAAGGATCGTGGATGAGAACAATCCGGCGCTGCCTGGAAGGGAAGCTGTGAAGGTACGTGGGATCTATATTTCCGGCCCCATGGCTGGAAGTACGGAGCTGTTCCAGAATATTTTAGACAGCGCCGCCGGGACGGAGATCAATACGGTGGTCATTGACTTTAAGGATGACCAGGGCCGGATCACCTGTCCGGTGGATTCGCCGGTGGCATCGGAGATCGGCGCCTGCCGTCCCTATGTCCAGGATATGAAGGAACTCATCGCATCTTTGAAGGAACGGGGCCTGTATGTGATCGCCCGGGTGGTGGCCTTCAGGGATCCCTGGCTGGCGGAGAAAAAGCCGGAGTGGAGCCTGCATCTGGCTGATGGGAGCCTTTACAGGGACCGGCAGGGGATGGCCTGGGTGGATCCCTACCGGAAGGAGGTCTGGGACTACCTGGTGGAGGTGGGAACGGAAGCAAAGGAGGCCGGCTTCGACGAGGTCCAGTTCGATTACATCCGGTTTTCCACCGAGGGGACCATGAGGGATGTGGTCTTTGACGAGGCGGTGACCGGAGGGCGCAGCAAGACCGACGTGATCACGGAATTTGTAAAGTACGCCTATGAAAACCTGGCTTCCCAGGGGCTTTTTGTGTCCGCCGACGTATTCGGAACGATCATTGGCAGCGACATCGACGCCCAGGCCGTGGGCCAGGTCTATACGGAGATGGCCAAGCATCTGGATTATATCTGTCCCATGATCTACCCGTCCCATTACGGGCCGGGGAATTTTGGCCTGGAGCATCCGGATACCATGCCCTATGAAACTGTGCTGGAGGCGCTTAAAAAGTCCCAGATGGTCATGGACCAGGCGGCGGAGGCCGACGGCCATGTGAGCAGCCAGGCCATTGTCCGGCCCTGGCTCCAGGATTTCACAGCCTCGTACCTGGGGGAAGGAAATTATATCCCCTATGGATATAATGAGGTCCAGCGGCAGATCCAGGCCGTAAAGGACGCCGGCTACGATGAGTGGATGCTGTGGAGCGCCGCCAACCGGTATCATTTTAAGGAAGAGGCCCAGTAGGGAGGAGCAGATGGAGCAGAGAAGATTACCAGCGCCGGGAGAGTTTTACCGGCACTTTAAAAATAAGATGTATCAGATCGTGGCTGTGGCCTCCCACTCCGAAACGGGAGAGGCCATGGTGGTCTACCAGGCCCTTTACGGGGATTTTAAGGTCTGGGTCCGGCCCCTGTCCATGTTCATGGAAGAGGTGGACCGGGAAAAATATCCGGATGCGGACCAGAGATACCGGTTTGAGCGGGTGACGGAGCCGGGAAGCCGGATGGGGGAAGGACCTGGGATCCAGGCCGGGGAAGAACCTGAGGAGGAGAAGCCCATGAATCCCCATCTCCTGGAGTTTTTTGACGCCATGGATGTGAGGGATTACGATAAGATGCTGGAGGCTCTGGCCAGGCTTTCCCAGAAGGCGGGGCAGAAGGAAGTGGACGATATCTGTATGGTCCTGGATATCCGCCCCCAGGGGGATTCGGCGGCAGAGCAGATCTCCGGGATCCGCCAGCATGTGCGGATGCTGAAAAAATTTGATGGGGAGCGGCTGCGTTGACAGAGAAAGACGAGAACGGTTTTAATATAGAAGAGGAACTGAAAAAACTCCCAGCTTCGCCGGGAGTTTATATCATGCACGACAGGCATGACGAGATCATTTACGTGGGAAAGGCCATAAGCCTGAAAAACCGGGTGCGCCAGTATTTCCAGGAAAGCCGGAGCAAGACGGCCAAGATCGAAAAAATGGTGTCCCGGATCGCCCGGTTCGAGTATATCATTACGGATTCAGAGCTGGAGGCCCTGGTCCTGGAGTGCAATCTGATCAAGGAGCACCGTCCCAGGTACAACACCATGTTAAAGGATGACAAAACGTATCCTTATATCAAGGTGACCATGGACGAGGCCTTCCCCAGGGTCCTGTTTTCCCGGACCATGAAGAAGGATAAGTGCCGGTATTTCGGCCCCTATACCAGTGCCGGGGCGGTGAAGGATACCATCGACCTGATCCATAAGCTGTGGAAGCTCCGTACCTGCACCAGGCGGCTCCCGCAGGATATAGGGAAGGAGAGGCCCTGCCTCAATTACCACATTAAGCAGTGCCAGGCTCCCTGCCAGGGGTATATTTCCCAGGAGGAATATGGAAAGGCTGTGGCCCAGACCCTGGACTTTTTAAACGGAAAATATGAGCCGGTCCTCTCCATGCTGGAGGAAAAGATGATGCAGGCCTCGGATGAGATGGATTTTGAAACGGCCATCGAATACCGGGAGCTTTTAAACAGCGTAAAGCAGGTGGCCCAGAAGCAGAAGATCACCAGCCAGAGCATGGAGGACCGGGACATCATTGCCATGGCCAGGGACAGTGAGGACGCGGTGGTCCAGGTGTTCTTTGTCCGGGACGGAAAGCTCATTGGCCGGGAGCATTTCCACGTTTCGGCCTCCACGGCCGGAGACGACAGCCAGATCATCGGCAGTTTCATAAAGCAGTTTTACGCCGGAACGCCGTTTATCCCCAGGGAGGTCTGGGTCCAGCAGGAATTTGAGGAAATGGGGCTGGTGGGCCAGTGGCTCACAAAGCGCCGGGGCCAGAACGTAAAATTTGTGATCCCCAAAAAGGGGCAGAAGGAACGGTTAGTGGAGCTGGCGGCCAAGAACGCCCTTCTTGTCCTGTCCCAGGATAAGGAAAAGATCAAAAGAGAAGAGCTTAAGACCATCGGAGCCATGAACCAGGTGGGCGAATGGCTGGGGCTTTCTGGAGTGAAGCGGATCGAGGCCTTCGATATTTCCAATATCAGCGGCTTTGAGTCGGTGGGCTCCATGGTAGTCTATGAGGACGGAAGGCCCAGGCGCAACGATTACCGCAAATTTAAGATCAAAACGGTCCAGGGGCCCAACGACTATGCCTCCATGGAGGAGGTGCTCACCAGACGGTTTGAGCACGGTCTTTCAGAGCGGGAAGAGCTTATGGCCATGGAGACGGCGGACGGGGATCCGGGAAATATGGAACGGTTCGGGAGCTTCACACGCTTCCCGGATCTGATCATGATGGACGGCGGAAGGGGGCAGGTGAATGTGGCCTTGAAGGTTCTGGAGCGTCTGGGGCTCTCCATCCCGGTCTGCGGCATGGTCAAGGACGATAACCACAGGACCCGGGGCCTCTATTACCAGAATGTGGAGATCCCCATTGACCGGTACAGCGAGGGCTTTAAGCTGATCACCAGGATCCAGGACGAGGCCCACCGGTTTGCCATCGAATACCACAGGAGCCTCCGGAGCCAGGGCCAGGTCCGCTCAGTCCTGGATGATATTGAGGGCATCGGGCCAGCCAGGAGAAAGGCGCTGATGCGCCGGTTTAAATCCCTGGAGGCCATCCGGGACGCCAGCCTGGAGGAGCTTTCCTCCACTGAGGGGATGAACCGGCGGGCAGCAGAAAGTGTATATGGATTTTTCCACGGGGAGCCGGAAGGAAAGGGATCCGGTCCGGAAAGCCCGGGAATGAATCGCCAGGAAGGAGAATAATATGTACGGGGTTACTATTACGGAACTGATAAAAAAAATGGATTTCAGGAATCTTACGCCGGAGATCGATGCCGACAAGATCGTTTTATCCCATCCGGACGTGAACCGTCCGGCCCTGCAGCTGACAGGCTTTTACGATCATTTCGATAACGAGAGGGTCCAGATGCTGGGAAATGTGGAGCTGGCTTATCTTTCCGGCCTTACCACAGAGCGGCGCAAGGCCATGTATGACAAGCTTTTGTCCAGCAAGATCCCATGTATCGTATTCTGCCGCGGCCAGGAGCCGGGTGAGGACGTGCTGGCGCTCTGCTGCCATTACGGCGTTCCCTGCCTGTCCTCTGCAAAGCCCACCTCGGACGTGATGGCGGAGGTGACCCGTTGGTTAAAGGCCAAGCTGGCTCCCTGCATCAGCATCCACGGCGTTCTGGTGGACGTGTTCGGTGAGGGCGTTCTCATTACGGGGGAAAGCGGCATCGGAAAGAGCGAGGCGGCCCTGGAGCTCATCAAAAGGGGCCACCGGCTGGTGAGCGACGACGTGGTGGAGATCCGGAAGGTGAGCGACGAGACCCTGGTGGGCTCCGCTCCCGATATCACCAAATATTTCATTGAGCTCCGCGGCATCGGGATCATTGACGTGAAGACCCTGTTCGGCGTGGAGAGCGTCAAGGATACCCAGTCCATCAACATGGTGATCCGTCTGGAGGAGTGGGATAAGAGCAAGGAATACGACCGTCTGGGCATGGAAGACCAGTATACGGAGTTCCTGGGCAATAAAGTGATCTGCCACGACATCCCCATCCGTCCGGGAAGAAACCTGGCAGTGATCGTGGAGTCGGCGGCTGTCAATTACCGCCAGAAAAAAATGGGCTACAATGCGGCCAAAGAGCTTTATAACCGGGTCCAGGCGAATTTGGCCAGAAAGAGCTGACAGGAGGTTTCATGGAAATAAGGATCAATGAACCAATGAAGATGCATACCTCGTTCCGGGCCGGGGGACCGGCCGCCTGGTATGCGGAGCCGGAAACGGCAGAGGAGCTGGGGGCCCTGGTCTCCCTCTTCCAAAAGGCCGGCCTGCCCTGGTACATCGTGGGAAACGGGAGCAACCTTCTGGTCAGCGACCAGGGGTATCCGGGCCTCATCATCAGCACCAGCCGGTTTGACCGGCTGGAGACCGAGGGGGAGATCCTGCGGGCCGGCTCCGGCGTTCTGCTTTCAAAAGCTGCCAGTCTGGCCTTAAAATGCGGCCTTACAGGACTGGAATTTGCCGCCGGGATCCCGGGGACCGTGGGAGGAGCCTGTGTCATGAACGCCGGGGCCTATGGATCGGAAACAAAGGATGTGCTTCTGTCCGCCACGGTGCTGACGCCGGAGGGCCAGATAAAGAGGATCCCGGCAGAGGGGCTGGAGCTGGGCTACCGTACCAGCTGTATCCCGGGAAACGGCTATGTGGTGCTGGAGGCAGAATACGCCTTAAAGCGCGGAGAGCCAGAGGCCATAAAGGCCCGGATGGACGAGCTTTCCGCAAAGCGCAGGGAAAAGCAGCCGCTGGAATATCCCAGCGCCGGAAGCACCTTTAAAAGACCCCAGGGCCATTTTGCGGGCCAGCTGATCCAGGAAGCCGGTCTTAAGGGCTTCACGCTGGGGGGAGCTGCCGTGTCAGAAAAGCACGCGGGCTTTGTCATCAACCAGAACGGGGCCACGGCGTCGGAGATCTACGGACTCTGCATGGAGGTAAAAAGACGGGTGCAGGAGCAGTCCGGAGTGGAGCTGGAGCTGGAGGTAAAGCTCCTGGGCGGATTTTAGGAGGAAACGGCCGTGAGACTGATCATTGTTACAGGCATGTCGGGCGCGGGCAAATCGACGGCTCTGAAATTTTTTGAGGATATGGGGTTCTACTGTGTGGATAACCTGCCCATCCTGCTCATAGAGAAATTTGCAGAGCTGACCTTAAGGGACGAGAACAACGCCAGTGATATCGCCCTGGGCATCGACATACGCAGCGGGCGGGAGCTGCCCCAGCTGCAGACCATCATCAATAAATGGCGGGAGAATTCCTATCCCTTTGAGATCCTGTTTTTAGAGTCCAGCGACCAGGTGCTCATAAAACGCTATAAGGAGACCAGGAGGAGCCATCCCCTGTCCCGGTCCGGCCGGGTGGAAAAGGGCATCAGCCTGGAGCGGGAGAAGCTGGCCTTTTTAAAGGACGAGGCCGATTATGTGCTGGATACCAGCAAGCTCCTTACAAAGGAGCTGAAAAAGGAGATCCGGACGCTCTTTTCCAGGGACCGGGAAAAGAGCAGCCTGTTCATCACAGTCCTGAGCTTTGGTTTTAAATACGGGATCCCGTCGGACGCGGACCTGGTATTTGACGTGCGGTTTCTGCCAAACCCCTATTATGTGGAGGAGCTGCGGTTCCATACGGGGATGGAGGAGCCGGTGCGGGACTACGTGATGCAGGGCGGTACGGCCGCAGAATTTTTAGAAAAGCTCATGGACCTTCTCCGCTTCCTGATCCCCAGGTATGAGCAGGAGGGGAAGAACCAGTTAGTGATCGCCGTGGGCTGCACCGGAGGGAAGCACCGGTCTGTGGCCATTGCCCATGAGGTATTTAAGCGCCTGAAAGAGGCGGAACGGTACGAGGTGCGCATGGAGCACCGGGATGCAGATGTGGATGGAGTGAGATAGATGTCATTTTCTGCCAGAATCAAGGAGGAGCTGTCCCGGCAGATGAGTCCTGCCAGGCACTGTCAGATCGCAGAGATCGCGGCGATCCTGAGCCTTTGCGGAGGGATCCAGATATCGGGGGACGACCGGTATACCATTAAGATCCATACGGAAAATGTAACAGTTGCAAGAAAGTGCTTTACTTTATTGAAAAAAACATTTAATATAGAAGCTGACATATCGATACGCCGGAATGCGCACCTGGGAAAGAACCGGGTCTATTCCGTCTGTGTAAAACAGCACGAGGATGCGCTCCGGGTATTGAAGGCCACAAAGCTGCTTTCCGAAGACGGGGAGATCGGAGAAAACCTGTCGGTGGTTGGAAACGTGGTGGTACAGAATCCATGCTGCCGCCGCGCGTTTTTAAGAGGCGCCTTCCTGGCGTCCGGCTCCATCAGCGATCCGGAAAAGTTTTATCACTTTGAGATCGTCTGTGCCACGGAGCCCAAGGCCCGGCAGATCCAGTCCATTATGGCGACTTTTGACATAGAGGCAAAAATTGTCATGCGGAAACGGTACTATGTGGCATATATTAAAGAGGGAAGTCAGATCGTCGACATGCTGAATGTGATGGAAGCCCACCTGTCACTTATGGAGCTGGAAAATATCCGGATCCTGAAGGAGATGAGAGGAAACGTCAACCGCCAGGTAAACTGTGAGACGGCCAACATCAACAAAACGGTGTCCGCTGCGGTGAAGCAGATCAACGATATTGTTTTCATTCGGGATACGGCCGGGTTTGAGAGCCTGCCGCCAGGGCTGGCGCAGATCGCCAGGGCGCGGCTTGAAAAGCCAGAAGCGACGCTGAAAGAACTGGGTGAAGACCTGGAACCGCCTGTTGGAAAGTCGGGGGTCAACCACCGGCTGAGAAAGCTCTGCGAACTGGCAGAACGCCTGAGGGAGGAGCAGGGAGCTGGACAGTGAGGTTTGCTGTCCATGTGTTATGAGGAGGATTGTTATGACAAAACGGACCGTTACTATTGAATTGGCTTCCGGTCTGGAGGCACGTCCGATTGCAATGCTGGTTCAGCTTGCGAGCAGCTATGAAAGCAGGATTTATGTTCAGAGCGACAATAAAAAAGTCAATGCCAAAAGCATCATGGGGATGATGACACTGGACCTTCCGGTTGGTGAACAGGTGGTCGTTACGGCTGACGGAGCAGATGAAGAAAAGGCGATCAACGATATTGAGAAATATCTGAGCAATAATTAAGTCCAGGAGGCTGTTTTCCCATAGGAAACAGCCTCTTTTTAACGGAGGAGGCAGCAGATGGCTTTTACACACTTACACGTCCATACGGAGTACAGTCTCCTGGACGGTTCCAGTAAAATAAAAGAGCTGGCGGTCAGGGCAAAGGAGCTGGGAATGGACAGCATGGCCATCACCGACCACGGGGCCATGTACGGCGTCATTGATTTTTACCGGGCAGCCAGGGAGGCGGGGATCAAGCCCATTTTAGGCTGTGAGGTCTACGTGGCCCCTGGCTCCAGGTTTGACCGGGAAAATGTCCATGGCGAGGACCGGTATTACCATCTGGTGCTTCTTGCGGAAAATAACGAAGGCTATCAGAATCTGATGAAGATCGTTTCCAAGGGATATGTGGACGGCTTTTATTATAAGCCCCGGGTGGATATGGAGGTACTTAAGACGTACCATAAGGGGATCATTGCCTTAAGCGCCTGTCTGGCCGGAGAGGTGCCCAGGTTCCTGGCACGGGGGCTTTACGAGGAGGCGAAGGAGGCCGTCTTAAAATACCAGGAGATCTTTGGCCGGGGAAATTATTTCCTGGAGCTCCAGGATCACGGGATCCCCATGCAGCGCCAGGTGAACCAGGGGATCATCCGCCTTTCCAGAGAGCTGGATATCCCCCTGGCAGCCACCAATGACTGCCACTATATCAACGCCGAGGACTGGGAGGCCCACGATATCCTGTTATGTATCCAGACGGGAAAAAAGGTGGCCGATGAAAACCGGATGCGGTATGAGGGCGGCCAGTATTATGTGAAATCCGAGGAGGAGATGCGGGAGCTGTTTTCCTACATCCCCGAGGCCATTGACAATACGGCAAAGATCGCAGAGCGGTGCAACGTGGAGATCGAGTTCGGCGTCACAAAGCTGCCGCGCTATGAGGTGCCGGAGGGCTACGATTCCTGGGGCTATTTAAACCATCTGTGCAGCGAAGGCTTTAAGGAGCGGTATCCGGAGGACGACGGGACCTTAAAGGAGCGGCTGGAATATGAGCTGGGCGTCATAAAGAGCATGGGCTATGTGGATTACTTCCTTATTGTATGGGATTTCATAAACTTTGCCAGATCCCATGGGATCGCCGTGGGCCCTGGCCGCGGCTCCGCAGCCGGCAGCATCGTTTCCTACTGCTTAAAGATCACCAACATCGATCCCATCCGCTACCAGCTTCTGTTCGAGCGGTTCCTGAACCCGGAACGAGTATCCATGCCGGATATTGACGTGGACTTCTGCTTCGAAAGGCGGCAGGAAGTTATCGATTATGTGGGAAGAAAGTACGGTGCAGACCGGGTGGTACAGATTGTAACTTTTGGTACGATGGCTGCACGTATGGCAGTACGTGATGTTGGTCGTGTACTGGATATTCCTTATGCACAGGTAGATAATGTTGCTAAGATGATACCGATGGAACTTGGTATTACGATTGAAAAAGCATTGAAATCTAATCCGGAATTAAGGCAGGCATAT
>OGXZ01000131.1_pt1 | contig 40388 bp, 34 predicted proteins | sample 1576431 | NCBI WGS metagenome assembly OGXZ01 (sample SAMEA3541590, study PRJEB24748) | human gut metagenome | biome: human gut; feature: human-associated habitat; material: faeces | place: China | collected 2012
GTTCCGACAGCGAAATATATATTACCATCGACTTCTGGTTCTGTCAACACTTTTTATGGTTCTTTTAGAAGTACATTTAATCACGCTTTTTCATTGCGAATAAAAACAAAGGTATCTTCCTTTGCATATTCCTCCGAATACTGGAAATCCAGCCGGTCGAAGCCTTTTACTTCTTCTATATCCTCTATTTGTTTCTCTGCCAGATAACGCACCATCTCTCCACGAGCCATTTTGCAGAGCGTTCCTTTTTCTACGACCTTTCCATTCTTGATTTCACCAAAAACAAAATTGACCCATTTAACGGATTTATCCAAATGTTTGGAAACGACCTGACTATATTCTTTAGAAGCCAGATTCAAAATACAATCTGTCTGCAATGATTCTGCCAAAGCCGTTCCCCAAAAGTCATATAAATCTTTTCTTCCATCAACAGAGATTTTTGCCTGCATTTCCAGACGATAAGGTGTTACGCCATCAAATGGACGCAAAACGCCATAAAAACCAGACAGAATACGGAGATGCTCCTGAATGTAGTCGAACTCCGCTTCTGTAAATACCCCCGGTGCCATATACTGAAACTGAATCCCCTCATATGCCAGAACCGCAGGCGTCAAACCATGATATAAATCCATATTCTGTATCCGATCCACATTTAACGCTGCAATTTTATCATTACATTTCCATATCTTTTGCAATTCATCAGCTGGTGTAGACTGCAATACTTTGTAGATCTGCTCTGTTTTATCCAAAAACAGCGGCAAATCTCTCCATGACAAACTATCTGTTTCTACACGCATTTTCTTTGTTGGGGATATGATGATTTTCATAAATGATCTCCATTTCCTGTTTGTTTTACATTAATCCTCTGTTTCTCCAGCCAGATAAGCCAAAATCTCTGCCGCATTGGTATCTGGTTTTACCTTTGGCATTACTTTTTCAATGATACCCTGTTCATCAATGACGTATGTTGTACGCACAACACCCATGCTTACCTTACCATACAATTTCTTTTCTTTCCAAACATCATATGCCTGAATGGCTTCCAGTTCAGGGTCAGACAGCAAAATAAAAGGCAGCTGATGTTTTTCTGCAAACTTCACATGGGATGCTACAGAATCTTTGCTGATGCCAATGACAACAACGTCTCTTTCCCGAAAGGCATCATAGCTCTGAGCTAAAGCGCATGCCTGTTTGGTGCATCCCGGTGTATTATCTCTGGGGTAAAAATACAATACAACTTTCTTTCCTAAAAACTGAGAGAGAGAAACCTGTTCCCCATTTTTATCTAATAAAGTAAAATCTGGTGCTTTGATACCTGTTTCCAACATCAAAATCCACTCCTTTTCTACTATTTTACTTTTCCTATTATAACTTTTTTCTTTCCTACAGGCAAACAAGTTTTTCTTTCCAATAAAAAAGACTTCCATATTCTCATAAAATGAAAGTCTTTTCGAAAAATCCTATACTGCTCTTTTAGTACAAAAGTAAATCCAAGAACTGCTCTTTCTCCAAATGACAGAAATAATCAGAAATATTTAATGACTGCAACGCTTCCTTTAACGCTTCTTCTGTCAGCTTCACTCCCAGCAAATGCTGACGAAGCTGATCTTTGTCGCCATTTCCAAAATAATCTCCAAATACATCGAAAGCAGTAATCATACCTTTTTCTACATTCATATGAACTTCCAACTTGCCACAGCCGTCAAATCTGCGTTCTTTTACAATGGCATAGGCAGGTGAATTTCCATAATTCCATTCCCAGGTATCATACCGTTCTTTCTGAATCTGCCGTACTCGTTCCAGGTCTGCTTCCGTTAAGGTATAAAATTCCATAGGTGTTTCCGCAGACATATCCTGCAGAAGCATTTCCCAGAATTCCCCAATGGGCACGTCTTTTTCCATATAATTTCTTACATTGGTTACACGGCTGCGAACAGACTGTACGCCTTTGGATACGATTTTATCTGCGGAAACTTGCAGCGCATGGGAAACGGTTTCCAGATTGCTGTCATATAATATGGTTCCGTGGTGCATAACCCTCCCCTGCTTCGCATATTGAGAATTACCGGAAAACTTCTTGCCATCAATGGTCATATCATTTCTGCCGTTGATTTCCGCTTTTACCCCAAAGTGACCCAATGCCTTTACAATCGGACGGCAAAAGGAACCAAAGTCAAACTGTTCCAGTCCATTTTCTGAAACAATAAACGTAAAATTCAGGTTGCCAAGATCATGGTACACAGCGCCACCGCCGGACAAACGTCTGACTACAGAAATATCATGCTCTTTCACATAAGAACTGTTGATTTCACGAACGGTATTCTGATGTTTCCCAATGATGATAGCGTTATCATTCTGCCACAGCATAAAATATTCCTGACTGCGGTCCATTTCATCAAATACATATTGTTCCAATGCTAAATTAAAATGTGGATCTGTAGATGGACTTTTGATATAGATCATCTCTTTGCCTCCTCTGTTGTCTGCCGAAACACTGCCGGCAGACAACGAGCCGGCACGGATTTCGTCAGCAGTTACTTATTTGTTTGGAATATGGATTGCGCGTTTTGTTGCTGCCAGTGCTGCTTCTCTTACCGCTTCTGTTACAGTGGGATGTGCATGGATGGTAGCGTAGATTTCGTCTACAGTAGCTTCCATACCAATGGCAAGGGCACATTCGCCAATCAGGTCAGTAGCTCTGGGACCAAGAATATGTACGCCCAGCACTTCGCCGTATTCTTTGCCAATGATGAACTTGATCATGCCTTCACCGCCGTTCATGATCAGGGCTTTGCCGTTTGCCATCAGAGGGAATTTGCCTACCTGATAAGCAATGCCTTCTTCTTTGGCTTTTTCTTCTGTGAGACCGACACCTGCGAATTCAGGGTCTGTGTATACGCAGGAAGGATTTGTTTTGCCATCATATACGGCAGTTTCTCCCAGTGCGTTTTCTGCGGCAACTTCGCCCTGTGCAGATGCCACATGTGCCAGCATTACTTTGCCAAGGCAGTCACCGATGGCATAAATGTTCGGCACATTGGTTTCCATTTTATCATTAACGGTAATGCGACCTCTGTCATGAGCAATGCCCACTTTGTCCAGACCCAGTGCTTCTGTGTCTGTTCTGCGGCCAACTGCAACCAGCACTTTTTCTGCTTCAAAGGATTCTACTTTGCCGCCAACTTCTACCTGTACTTTGGCACCAGCAGGTGCTGCTTCTACAGACTGTACTTTCGCTTCTGTCAGAATGGTTACGCCGGAAGCTTCCATCTTTTTCCGAAGCATCGCTGTCAGTTCTCCATCCATCATAGGCAGCAGTTTGGGCATAGCTTCTACAACAGTTACTTTTGCGCCAAAACGGCTGTATGCTGTAGCCAGTTCCATACCGATAACGCCGCCGCCGATAACCAGCAGTGTTTCAGGTACGTGGTCAAATGCAAGAGCACCTGTGGAGTCTACACAAGCTGCATTTTCCTTTACGCCGGGAATAGGCGGAACTGCAGGTACAGAACCTGTTGCCAGAATTACTTTATCAAAAGGAACATTTTCTTTTGTGCCATCTTTTTTCACAACTTCCAGTGCTGTTTTAGATGCAAAAGATGCTGTACCTTCAATGACGCGAATCTTGTTTGCTTTCATCAAGCCTGTAACACCATTTACCAGCTGGTTTGTTACCGCTTCTTTTCTGGACTGTACTGCTTTCCAGTCAATGCCGTTAACGGATACTTGAATACCCAGATTGTCCATGTGTTTTGCTTCTGTCAAAGCTTCTGCTGCATGGAGCAGCACTTTTGTAGGGATACATCCTACATTCAGACATGTACCGCCCAGTTTGTTCTTTTCAATCAATGTAACTTTGCCACCAAGCTGTGCTGCACGGATCGCCGCAACATAACCGCCGGGACCACCGCCTACGACTACAACGGAAGTATCTCCTGCTTTCTTTGCAGGTGCAGGAGCTGCCGCAGGTGCAGGTGTGGGTGTAGGCGCTGCTACAGGCGCAGAAGCCTGTCCAACCTGTTCGCCGGGTTCACCAATATAACCCAGCAAACCTTTTACGGGAATATCTTCGCCTTCTTCTGCAACAATCTTCAGCAGAACACCGTCGGCTTCACTTTCAATTTCACTTGTCAGCTTATCTGTTGTGATTTCCAACAGCACATCGCCTTTTTTTACGGAATCCCCTTCCTGTTTCAGCCATTTAGCAACAGTGCCTTCTTCCATGGTCAGACCCAGCTGGGGCATTTTGATTTCAAAAGCCATAGTCCTTCCTCCTAAAATTCCTATCCAAGTTTTTCTTTCTCTGAGAGGGTAATCTTTTGTATATTTTCTCTGTCTGCTTTTTCTCTTTTGTATATTGATTTTTCTTTTGTATTGCTATGTCAAACCATTACAGTAAAATTCTCATAGGGTCTTCCAGCAGTTCTTTGATTGCCAGTTCAAATTTTGCAGCAACTGCGCCGTCAATGAGGCGATGGTCAAAGGTAAAGGAAATCCGCATTACCTGTTTTTTGAAGATCTTGCCTTCATCATCCATATCCAGTTCATCCTGTACAGCGCAAACACCCAGAATGCCTGCATCAGGCTGGTTGATAATAGGGTCAAAAGTTTCTACGCCAAACATACCCAGATTGGAGATGGTGAATGTGGAACCTTTATATTCATCCATAGCCAGTTTGTTTTCTCTTGCACGAACTGCCAGATCTTTTGCTGTTGCGGAAATCTGACTCAGGCTCAGTTTATCTGCATCGCGGATAACAGGTACGATCAGACCATCATCCAGCGCAACAGCCATACCCAGATTTACATGAGCACGTTTGATGATCTGGTTGCCATCGATGCTTACCAGAATATGAGGATTTGCGCGCAGTGCATTGGCAACAGCTTTCAGGATAAAGTCGTTCATAGAGAATTTCTGACCGCTGGTTTCGTTGATCTGTTTGCGGAATGCCACCAGTTTTGTTACATCGATCTTCACGTTCTGAGTAACTGTAGGGATTTCTCTTGCAGATTTTGCCATACGTTCTGCAACAACTTTGCGCATACCTGCCAGTTTTACCACTTCGTCGCCATCCATCAGTTCCAGTTCTCCACTCTTTGCTGCGGGTGCCGGAGCTGCTGCAGGTGCTTCTGCAACAGGTGCGGGCTGCTGTTTTGCTGCTTCTGCCGCTGCCAGAATATCTTTCTGTACAATACGACCGCTGGGACCGCTGCCTGTCAGATTCTGATAATCTACGCCCAGTTTTGCAGCTGTTTTTCTTGCCAGAGGAGAAATACGAATTCTGCTGCCATCCGCTTTTGCCGCAGGTGCAGGAGCCGGTGCAGCGGCAGGAACTTCTGCAGGTGCAGGTGCTGCAGCCACAGGTGCAGCAGCTGGTGCAGCGTCGCCAACAGTTTCACCGGCTTCGCCGATATAACCCAGCAGACCTTTTACAGGTACGTCTTCCCCTTCTTTTGCTACGATTTTCAGCAGAACGCCGTCTGCTTCACTTTCGATTTCACTTGTCAATTTATCTGTTGTAATTTCCAGAAGCACATCGCCTTTTGCTACGGTGTCGCCTTCCTGTTTCAGCCACTGGGCAACCGTACCTTCTTCCATGGTCAGACCCAGCTGAGGCATTTTAATTTCAAAAGCCATGTCCCTTCCTCCTTATCTGTTCAGTACTTTTTTCACAGCAGCTACGATATTTTCCGGATGCGGGAAGTTTTCATCTTCCAGTGTCGGGCTGAAAGGAGAAACGATATTCAGACCGCAAACACGTTCCACGGGTGCATCCAGTTCATCAAAGAGTTCTTCTGCGATCTGTGCAGAAATTTCTGCCGCATAGCTGCCGCGTTTTACTTCTTCAGAAACAACGATTACATTATGTGTTTTGCTTACGGAAGCAACGATTGCATCCCAGTCCAGAGGAACCAGTGTGCGCAGATCCAGAACTTCTGCCTGAATGCCTTCTGCTGCCAGTTTTTCAGCTGCTTCCAGTGCAAAATAAACTTCTCTGCTCCATGTGATGATAGTGATGTCGCTGCCTTCCCGTTTTACATCTGCCACACCCAGAGGAATGGTATATTCTTCTTCGGGAATCTGTTCTTTTTTCGCATACAGCAGTTTATGTTCCATGCAGATAACAGGGTCATCATCGCGGATAGCGGATTTCAGCAGACCTTTTGCATCTTTTGCTGTGGAAGGTGCAATGACTTTCAGACCAGGTGTATGGCAGAACATATTTTCCAGGCACTGGGAATGCTGACCAGCGTTTCTTCTGCCGGCACCCATAGGCAGACGCAGTACCATAGGCACTGTTGCCTGACCGCCTGTCATATATCTCATTTTTGCTGCCTGGTTCAGAATAGGGTCAGCAGCAACTGTGATAAAGTCATCATACATCAGTTCTACGACAGGACGGATGCCGCGCATTGCTGCACCAACAGCCATACCGCAGAAACCGGATTCGGAAATAGGTGTATCAATGACACGATTTTCGCCGAATTCTTCCTGGAAACCAACGGTAATACCGAATACGTTCCCCATCTTACCCATATCTTCACCCATGATGATCACATTGGGATCTCTCAACATTTCTTCATGCATCGCTTCGCCGATGGCTTTGCTGATACTGATTTTTTTGCTCATCTTACGACACTCCTTTCGTTATCAGAAGAATATACGTCGGTGGTTGCTTCCGCAGGATTAGGGTAAGCAGATGTATCTGCAAATACATAAGCTGCTTCCAGTTCTTCCTGTACAGCCGCTTCTACTGCCTGCAGTTCTTCTTCTGTTGCTACACCGTTTTCCAGCAAACGTTTTCTCATGTTGGGAATCGCATCTTTTTCATGCGCTTCTTCCATATAAGATGCTGGACGATAGTTTGCAGGGTCACCGCAGTAATGTCCCTGATGACGGAATGTCATGCATTCTACAATGGAAGGACCATTGCCTTCTCTTGCGTAATCTACAGCTTTTTTCACTGCTTCGTATACCACAACAGGATCGTTTCCATCAACTGTTTTGCCGGGAATGTCATAAGCTTTTGCACGAACAGCAATGGTGTCTGTGTTGGTTACGCTATGGATATTAACGGATACACCGTAATTATTATTTTCGCAAAGGAATACAACAGGAAGCTTCCAAGCCGCTGCCATATTCACTGCTTCATGGAAAGTACCCTGGTTGGAAGCACTGTCACCAAAGAAGCACAGAGTTACGTGTTTATCACCATAAATTTTGGAAGCCAGTGCGGAACCAGCTGCAATGGGAATGCCGGCACCAACGATACCATTTGCACCCAGGCTGTGCAGACCAGCTACATCCGCAATGTGCATGGAGCCGCCTTTACCTTTGCAGTAACCTGTTTCTTTCCCGAACAGTTCTGCCAGCATTTTATCCAGAGAAGCGCCTTTGGCGATGCAATGTCCATGTCCTCTATGGGTGGATGTCATATAATCATCAGGTTCCAGTGCCATGCATGCACCTGTAGGAACTGCTTCCTGACCGATGCACAGGTGAATGTTCCCTGCCAGCATACCTTTTGTAAAGCATTCCGCTGCTTTTGTTTCAAAAGCACGAATACGCAGCATTGTCTGATACATATTCATCAGCATTTCCTTAGGATATTTTTTCGTACTCACGTTTTCTTCACACCTTTCCTATTTTCCTTTTTATAACTGTCTGGGAGCAAACAGCGGTACTTCCAGGGCTTCATCGTAACCTCTGCCCATATCAATGCCTTCTACTTCTCCCAAAATCATATCTACTGTCAACAAAACTTTATTGCCCTCAATCAAATGACCGCCGTGGGCGTTGCCATATCTGTCACTCAAAGAAATATGTACATGCAGCAGAATGTTGCCCTCTATGTCGTGACAGATCATACCAGATGCATTGGTCAATTCGATGGGACCTTTCAGTGTTACAGGCTCGCTGTAACCATAGCCGGCTTTCTTGTGCGGAAGTTCCACAGGATTATAAAATGCCGCACCATCCAGACTGCCAATGGCACTGAGAATCAGCCCGTTTTTCAGATTTTTTTCTCTGCAAAGCTGTTCCAGACGCAGCAGCACATCTTCTCCCGGATGCAGCCGAACTGCAATGACACGTTTGAGCCCGCCTTCAGCGATTTCAAATTCTTTCACTTACTTCGCCTCCTATTTTGAATTCATTTTTTATATTTTTGAATTCTTTAATAGTAATTTAGCATTCATAATTATGTTTGTCAATAGACTTTCCAAACTTTTCCACCGATTATGGAAAACCGTAATTTTCGACAAAAGCGCATTTTGTGCATATGTATCAAAATAAAGACACTTTCTCGAAATCTGCATTCTCTTTTCTATATAATTCGCTGACAAATGCCTGTTGCCATAACAAAAAGGAAAATGGAAACCACAGAAACCACCATGGAATATAGTACAAATGCTCCAGCCAAAACATCATCTGCCCGAAATTGTATCGCCAGCTGATAAGTCGTAATGGCACCGGGTGCTGTCAGGAAAATTAATACAGGAACCAGTTCCACCGATGAAAAATGGAAAATCATCATGGCACAAAACAGATAAATAGCAGGCATCACCCACTGTTTCACCAATATCATGTAAAATAACGTCCGTGAATCTGCACCTTTCATATCACCGGAAAGACGGCTGCCCAACAACAGAAAGGAAAGCGGTGTAGCTATTTTGGCGATATCCGCAAGACAGCTTTCTACAGGCTCCCAAATGGGAATCTGAAGCCGGAAAAACAGCACACCCAGAAGTACACCCCAGATAATGGGATTTTTGAGTATCTGCATCACCGTATCTTTCCACCTGACTTTTTCACCTTCTGTATATCTGGCATATGTGGCAATGGCAGCTATGTTCAATAAAGGCAGCGTCACTGCCGTCATAGCTGTCGCAATCAACGCTGCCTCTTCTCCTCCTAATCGCAAAGAAAACGGAATGCCATAGATCATAAAATTTCCCCGATACAAAGACTGTATGATCACAGGTATTTTCCTGCGGTCTTTTTCTAACCGAGGAACTGCCAGCCAGAAAATCAACAAAGACGACACCATAACGCCGATTGCAAACCAAATGGGTCGCCAGATGCTTGTCTGGGGCATTTCCGCCGTATATATATTCTGAAATACCAATACAGGAAATAAAAAGCGAAAACATAAGGCATCTCCTTGCTGACGGAAATTTTCTGTCAGGATTCCTCGCCTTTTTAAGAAATATCCGCATGCAAGCATAAATACGAAGGGCAGCACTGCTTCCAGCGCAAATATCATTTCTTCCATGAAATCATCCCCTGTCTACTGTCCTGCACTCCCTTTGCATGGGCTCCCACAGAGGCGTTACAGGGCAGGCATCCCATTTGTCACAATCCCGTTTCACCATTTTTCGCATGGACAACACATCATCTGATGCGAAGGGAATATGGTACACAAAAACCTCTTTGGGGTTTATGGTTTCGCGGATTACCTGCTGCCCCTCTTTGCTGTGGAAAAACAAAGGATTCACAAAAACTCCATCCAAATCTGTTTGGGAAAAAGCAGAAAAATCTTCCTTTGTGAAATCCACGTCTGCCGTCAGCAGAAAATGCTCTGTGCCGCAAGACAGCAGAAAACAAAAATGTGGGACATCCTGATAAATCTCGCCTTGGTGACACATAGGGATGGCACGCATCCGAAAAGATTTTCCCAAAACAATGGTTCTGTTCAGACTGGGATTTTTTGAGAAAAACATCGTCGGGATTTTTTCAGCTTTTAAAAACGCCATCAAATCTGTTTCCAGCAGCAAATCCTCTGGCAGGAAAATTCCCTTCACCGTGTTTTGCTGCAAATATGCTTTCAAATATTTTGCTGAAAAATGGTCTGCATGGTTATGGGAAAACACCAGATAGTCTATATGGGAAAAGTCCCCCTCTCCTGCCATAATCTCCCGTTCCAGAAACTGTGGAAGCGGGCTGAAACGATGACCTGATTTTCCATACAGGCTATCAAACAAAACTTTGGTATCGCCGTATTGCACCAGCAGTCCGGTATTGGAAGTAAAAGTCATTGCAAATTGTTCCATCAGAAAACTCCTTTCTTTTTTCATTAAAAAACGATGTTTCATACCAAAGGCTCCCTGCTGCGCCAATGGCATTTTGGAAGGCAATGGTATAAAACATCGTTCTTTCGGCAGAATATCCGCAATTCGTTGTTTTGCTGCCGTGAGAGGTCGGCATTGCAAAACAAATACGAAGGTTTTATCTTCTAGGAAGTATATATGTGTATGGTTCGTGTGCTTCTTATATTAATGTAGAAAGTCATGTCTAAAGTCAAAAAAAATACAATTAAGAAATTTGGAAACAACCTTGCGGTACTGCCATCAAAAAAGTGAAGTCACATGTTTATGGGTACATGTTTTTTCACTGATTTGTCTGTAAATAAAAGGCTATATCAGCCATCCATGGTAACGCCGCCATCTACGTCACTGATTTCCCCTGTGGCAAAGCTGGATAAATCAGAAGCATAGAACAGAATCATATTAGCGATTTCCTGAGGCTGTGCACCTCTGCCCATGGGGATGGTGGAAATAATTTTCTGCATTTTTTCTTCACCCAGATGACAAGTCATAGGTGTAATGGTTAAGCTGGGGCAAACACCATTACAAGCTACGCCGTAAGGTGCGCCTTCTCTGGCAACTGCTTTTGTCAAGCCAATGACACCAGCTTTGGATGCTGCATAAGCACTTGTACCCAGGAGCCCACCGCCGCGTTTTGCAGCAACAGATGCTACGTTTACGATACGGCCATATCCTGCTGCTTTCATTGCGGGATACATTACGCTGATGGCTGTATAAACACCTGTCAGGTTAATGGCAATCACCCGATCCCATTCTGCCTGTGTTACTTCATCAAAAGGTGCTGTACTAACAATACCTGCATTGTTGATCAAGCAGTGTACCTGCCCGAAATCTTCCAGAATCTTACCGAATACGGTACGAATATTTTCGCTGTCACCCATGTTCGCCTGATATGCTGTTGCGTTTTCTTCGCCCAGTTCCTTGCAGACATTCTGTGCTGCTTCCAGATTCAGATCAACGATAATTGCATGTCCGCCGCCAGCAACAATGCCTGTTGTAACCGCTTTGCCGATACCGCTGGCACCGCCGGTGATGATTACATTTTTATTTGTAAAGTCCATTTGTTTCACTCCTTACATAAAAACATCGCTCATATTTCGTTTTATTTTTGAATTCATTTTGCTTATTTTTGAATTTTATATTTAGACTTTAGCATTCAATTTCTTTTCTGTCAAGTCATTTTTATGAGTGAAAATAAAAATGGAAATTCTACCAAAAATCCTTTCGAATCTCATCTCATATACGCATTTTTTTGTATAAATTTACGAACATACACTTATTTTCTTTTTATGCAACCCCAAAACCCTGCATTCTCAGTTATTTTTCGGCTTGACTTTATCTTTGGATTTCTTTATATTAGAAAAAGATAAAAGTTTCACAATTAGGAAAATCTCACTTTTATCCTTGTTCTACGGAAATGGAGGTATTTCGATGACACGAACAGCAGGACAAGATGAATCTTTACTAGACTACGCACTGCGGGAAATCAAAGCCCGTATTCAAAATGGTACCTATCCACCTGGTACGAAACTTTCCACACACGAAATATCCGACTCTCTTGGCATCAGCCGTACGCCTGTCGTTGCTGCCATTAATCGTTTGGTTGCACAGGGTGTTGCTGAGGCAATCCCACGGCGCGGCACCATTGTAGCCCGCCTGAATGGACGGCAAATCAAAGATATGATCGATGTTCGCCGGATGATTGAGGAATTCTCTATTCCCCTTGCCATCAAAAACCTCGATTTTTATCCCAATATCCTGCAGGAAATGCAGGAAGTGACCGAATATTTTACAGACAATGAGCTTTCGGATTACACAGTTTTTGCAAACCTGGATACCAAATTCCATCAGCTTTTCGTATCCTTAACCGGCAACCAGCAGTTGATGAATCTGTACGAAATGAACTGGAGCGTTGGTGCCCTTTTCTACATGTACAGCGTTTCCAAAATGCCTTTGTCCCGTCATGTGAAAGCATTTAATCATCATAAAGAAATTTTTGCCGCTTTGCTTTCCAAAAACGAAGAAGACCTTCGTGCAAAAATTACGGAACATTTTGGTATGATTTATGATTCCATTGAATGGTATGAATCACAGATCAACAGTATGGAAAAATAAAACTGCTTTTGACGACAAAGCAACCAATAAACGTCTGCCATATGATCCACACAGGGAAATATGCCAGACGTTTTTTATTTCAAATATCTTCATAAGAAAACAAAAAAGCTGAAATTCTCATAATTCAGAGAATTCCAGCTTTCCTATTTTTATGAAATTGATAGTTATTTTTGATGTATCCGCCTTTTATGCGCAATACAAGCCTGTTTTTATTCCGCTAAGAATCCGGGTAACCAAGTTGTCAAAGCCGGAATATATGTGATCAACATCAAGATGATCAAAGACATCAGCAACATAGGTGCAATGGCCTTCAACGCAGCCGACAGTTTTGAACCTGCCAACTGGTTCCCCATCAGCATACAAATACCGACTGGAGGTGTAATCAGACCGATACACAAGTTGAAGGACATTACAATACCAAACTGAATGGTATCGATGCCAAATGCTTTCATCAGAGGCAGCAGCAGTGGTGTCATCATAACGATAGCTGCATTTGCTTCCATCAGCATACCAATAATCAGGAACAGTACGTTGATGAGCAGCAGGATAACGATAGGGCTGTCTGTAAAGGATGCAAAGCCATTCAAGATCGTTTCAGGCAAACCGGAAACGGTTACAACATAACTGGAGGACTTAGAAAGACCTACCATCATCAGAATGGTTGCTGTAGAGATGGAAGAATCAATCAATACAGCGCCCAGATCTTTGAAAGACATATCTTTATATACAAAGAAGCTGATCAGCAATGCATAGATAACCGCTACAGCTGCGGATTCTGTGGGAGAGAAAATACCGCCAAAGATACCACCCAGAATGATAACAGGCATCAGCAATGCCCAGATACCATCTTTTACTGTGCAAGCGATTTCTTTGGGAGATTTCCGTTTATGAGCAGGCAGATCATGCTTTTTGCCATAGAAAAGCGCATAACCTACCAAAACCAGAGCCAGCAGCACGCCGGGGATAACAGAACCCAGGAACAGTTTTGATACAGATACCCCTGTGATACTGCCATATACAATCAGTGTAATGGATGGCGGGATAATAGGTCCCAGAATGGAAGCCATAGATGCAATGGCTGCCGCAAAATGTGCAGGATATTTTTCTTCCTTCATGGCAGGGATGGTTGTCCCACCTACGGCAGAAACTGTCGCAACACCAGAACCGGAAATTGCACCGAACAACGCAGAAGCTACAACAGTAACCAGCGCCAAACTACCTTTAATCCATCCGATAAACGCGTTGGATATGCCAATTAGTTTCCCCGTAATACTTCTTGACATGATGTTACCTGCCAGAATGAAGAAGGGAATCGCAAGCAGAGAGCTGGAGTTCATGCCGGCAAACATTTTCTGCGCCAGAATTTCAAAAGGCAGATCTGCCATAGCCATAGCGATCAAAGCGGAAATCCCCAGGGAAAGATAAATAGGAATCCCAAAAAGTGCGAGGATAATCAATCCAATGATGATAACTGCCCCAATATTCATTTACACATCCGCTCCTTTCTTGCATTGTTTTAATTTCTCCACGTTCTTCCCGATGACTTCAAAAGATGTCAAAATCATCAGCACTGCACCTAATGGCATACATGCGTAAGGAATTGCCATGGAAACCTGAAGCCCGGGCGTAATATTCACGGCACTGATCTTGCACAGGGAAATGGAATATACAAACAATACCGCTAAGAACAAAATACCAAGGATTGTAACAACGATGGTATAAATATATTTTGTCCGTTCTTTCATCAGGTTCAAAAATACGTCTACCTGCAAATGGCTGTTTTTCCGCAGCGCAATGGCAGAACCAATGAATACATCATAGATAAACAGATAGCGCGCCAGCTCTTCACTCCAGGCATTGGACGCATGAAAAACATAACGAAGAACGACCTGATATGCAATGACAATGACCATGATTGCCGCTGTCACTACCAAAAATACCTTTTCGACAGATTCCAGACCGTCCAAAAATTTTGTATATTTTTTCAGCATAAAATCTTCCTTTCTGCTTATTTTCTTCCTTAATTATGCAGTACCTTCTGCTGCATCATCCTGAACAGTTTCCTCCTGTTCAGCTGCTCCTTCCAGATTTGGATCCATTGCTTTGATACGGTTTGCCCAATCAGAAAGTTCAGGATAATATGTATCTACAAAGTCTGCATAGTAATCAATGAATTCCTGTGTGTCTACTTCCAGAACAGTACATCCACTGTCAATCAGTTTCTGTTCTGTTTCTGCTTCTCTGTCCAGCATCAGGCTATTCATCTGATCAGAAGCATATTCAGATGCTTCAATGGCTGCTGCCTGAATGTCTTCGGGCAAGCTGTTGAAATAATCCCGATCCATGATAAATACATTGGCACTGTATACATGGTTGGTTTTGATCCAATATTTACATACTTCCTGGAATGCATAGTTATAGCTGTCGCTCATAGGGTTTTCCTGGCCTTCTACCGTATGCTGCTGCAGTGCAGTATAAACTTCACTCATTGCCAGAGGCATAGGAGCTGCGCCAATATACTGCCATGTTTTCAAATAAACATCCAGATTGGGTGCACGCAGTTTAAAGCCTTTCATATCTTCCGGTGTTGTCATTTCTTTTGTTGCCGTTACGATTCTGGCACCGCGATACATGTTCCCCAACAATTTGAAGTTTGTTTCTTCGCCGATAACTTCTTTCATTTCGTCGCCCAGATCGCTTTCCCAAACTTTCATAAAATGGTCATAGCCACTATAAATGTATGGCAGCGCATCTACGTTTGCCAAATCTGTAAATGTTGACAATGTACCGACGGATTCACACATAATATCTGCTACACCAATGGGCATACATTCCAGCACTTCGGAAGTCGTTCCCAGGCTGGCACCGCCATAGAGTGTAACTTCTACTCTGCCATTTGTAATTTCTTCGATTTTTTCCTTGAAAAATACTGCACCGTCATATGCCGCATCCCCGGCTGAACTGTTCAGTGCCATTTTCCAATGATATTCCGCTGTATCATCTGTTGCAGATGAACATCCAGAGAAACATCCAACCGCCAAAGTCATGGTCGTAACTGCTATGATCAATCCTTTTACCTTCATGCAAGAACCTCCTTATTTTTTGAGAAAGGTAACTTCTCACGTAATAGAAAATACAAAATAAGCAAAATTGAATTCATTTTTATCAAAATAGCATCTTTTTAAGTACATGTCAATTACAAAACCCGTTAATTTTATATTTTTATGCATAAAGTCTATAGAAAGCCGTAAATAGATTTTCCAAACAGAAAATGACTCAGGTATTCATTTCATAAAATTCCAAATTTTGCTGGCAATAAATAGACACATTATCCAATGATGCGGCTTTATCTCTAATTTCCTAATTTTTAATCCAAATTTTTTACAAAAAATTACAAAAAAATAAATTTGATTTTATAAAATTCATCTTTTTTCAAACTATACAAATATAACAAACACAAGTATAAAATCAAATGCAATTGATGAAAAAGCATGTGAAAACAATCTGAAAAAAACATTTCTCCCCTATTTTTTCTGCACAAAACTGTATACATTCTTTTTAATGAATCGTATATTTCATCTTTCTAATGCTTTCATTTAAGAACCATACAGATACAGATTAGCTGCTTTTTTTGTAAGACAAAAGCTATTTCATACTATTTTTTCTTGTAAAAATAGCAGTAAAATGCGTCATCTAGCTGTATCGATCTTCAACATAACTTGTTTTCCTAAAAATGTCTGCATAATATGATTCATATATTTTTATCTCTGAGCATTAAACCTTTTATCCAAAATCAAGACCTTTACAAAAGCATTGCTTATTCTTATTTTTGCCAATTTCTTAATGGGAACAACACCATCTTCTGAAGAAAACATTTCATACAATTAAAAAGAATATAGCCGAAACCCTTTTCGTTCTAAGGATTCCGGCTATATTTGTTCTCTTATGAACAAGCCCTTAATGTAAACTCTTTATAACTGTTTCATTCTATATACTTTCAGAACGCCCACGTCTTCTTTACATCAAACTTCTTTCGCTATTTTTATTCTATATATAAGGTAGAAACACCTCTTTTTTCTGGAATTATATAACATATTTCAAGCAAACAATATAAAAAGGATATCACTCATAAAAGCGATATCCTTTCTGCTATATACTTTTATAAATATCTCTGATGCACAGCATCATAGCCCTAGTGTTTCGAATTTATTTATTGCTTTCATACACATCCATATCCATTTCCCCCAGCTGTCTGGATATAATAGTTGTACCAATTAAGTCACCCACATTATTCAGCACTGTATGGCATGGATCAATGGCAGGCCAGATAGCTGCCAAAATAGGAATCAGTGACAAAGGCATACCAATTGTTTCCAACAATACAGTTGACATGATGACACCTGCACCTTTTACCCCTGCTGCACCTACAGACAATACAATTCCCAGGAAAATATATTGCGCAATATCGCCAATGGTCAAAGGCAAGCCATAAAGATTAGATGCAAATACACACAGTAAACCAATAAACAATGCAAAGCCACTCATACCACATGTATTGCCAAGCGGCAGTGTAAAACCATAAATATTTTCAGGAATACCCAGTTTTTCGCCAGCTGTTTTGATAGACACAGGCAATGTTGCTGCAGAAGAAGTAGTTGTTGCTGCAACAATAATAGGCTCGGATATTTTTTTCATAAAGCGCATTGGTGACAATTTTGCAAATATTTTTACAACAATTGGATACAAAATAACAAGAACCACAATACCACATGCATAGTCAGCTGCAATAAAGGCAATTACTTCTTTCATAGTTGCTCCACTTACTGCTGTTACCATAGTTGCCATCAAAGACGCAATACCAATGGGAGAATATGCCATAACAAATTCCGTAATTTTCAGCATGATTTCGCTGCCCTGATCCATGAATTTGATGAACACATTTGCTCTTTCCCCTAAAGAAAGCAGTGCCACACCTAAAAAGATTGCAAAAACAATGATCTGCAGCATGTTTGCGGTTGCCATTGCATCCACAATATTCTCAGGAATCCAAGAAACCATATTGTCAATAAAATTATAGGTAACTGTTTCTACTTGTGCAGCTTCGTCCAGAAATTCTGTTGTACCACTGCCCAACTGAATAACTTTGGCTACAATGATGCCAATGGTAGAGGTAATTCCGGCAGCAATGAGAATAAAAATAATATAGCGCAGCCCTACAGTTGCCAGCCGCTTAACATCCCCCATCTTGCAAATACCTGCCGTGATACTGAAAAACACCAATGGAACCATCAGCATTTTCAGTAAGCGCAGAAAGACATCGCCAAGAGGCGAAAGCGTTTCTGCAAGTTCTGGTGAGAGAATACCAACTGCCAAACCGATGATGATACCGATCAAAATCTTTGTGCCCAAAGATAATTTCTTTCTCGTCTTTTCCATAGCGTTTTCCACCTTTCTCATTTAGCGTATTTTTCTGCGATTTCCTTCGTGATACGAAGAAATTTATCAATGTCCGCTCTGCCCTGACAATGCATGGGAGATACACGAATAGCTCCTTCCAATCCAAGGGATTCCACAATACGTTTGGAATAAAGACTGGTATTTACTCTTTCATAGACCGTCACACCAAGTTTTTGATATTCTGCTACACATTCTGTAAAACCAATTCCATCAATGCCAATGGCTGCAATTAGATCTCTGCTGGTAAGATCGTCCGTATCCACATATACGGTCACACCTGGAATATGACGCAGACCAGGCACCTCCGGTGTGCCTTCCAGCATTCTGTAAAGCAATGCTCTTTCTTGCAGATGGATTCTGCGCATACCTTCCAAATAAAGTGTCTTTCTATCTGTACTATCAATAAAATGACTGCCAATTTCACATACATAATTAATGATTTCAATGGCTGCCGCAAAGTTTCCTGGTGCACTGGTACCCAGTTCAAATACTTTCTGATCTTTGGCAATCAATTTATGGTGGGGAAGCTTTGCTACACGGTCTGAAACATAAGCAAACCCACATCCACGAATACCAAAAAATTTATATGGTGCAAAATTCATACCATCGATCTGCAATTTTTCTACATCCATAGCGCAGTGAGGTGCATGCTGTACTGCATCACTGATAATATACAAATCTGGCTTTATGGCTCTGGCTTTTTTTACGATGGCTTCCATATCCATAATATTGCCAGAAATATTAGATGCAGACATCACACTTAACAAACAGGTATTTTTATCAACATACTTTACGACTTCATCTGGATCAATGCCACCAGTGGTTTTGTTAGGTGGAATGACACGCATTTCTTTGCCTGTTTTTTCGCAGTAATACTGAATTGCGTCATATGCTGAGGGATGTTCCAGTGCAGATACTACGGCATTGGTTCCTTCCACATTTTCCATAATCAAGCCAACCATCTGAAACATTGTCTGGGAAGCAGTCAGCTCCGTCATCAATGCGCCACTTTTTGCCTGAAACATGATTTCCAAAATTTGTTTTGTGCCTTCCTGAACAATTCCTTTTAAATACAATGAACGTTCATGAATTCGTTCTGGACAATCTGGGAAACACTCTAAAGCCGCTTTCGCTTCTACGCACTTCTTCAATCGAAGAGAACCGCCAGAATTATCAAAAAATAATCTTTCCCCCTTTTCTGGATCTGCATCTGCATAATAAAATTTTTCTTTCAGCGATTGCTGAAAATCATCATCAAATAAAATACCTTTTGATTCATCCATCATTTTGCCTCTCTCCTTCGCCTCATTAGTTTATTATTATAAAATTAAAAATATTTTTATTTATTTAATTAAAAATATTTTTATCTCTTTCTCATTTATAGCACGTTATTATTTTTTTATCAATAGTTTTGGACAAATTTATTTATTATTGTAAAAAGCGACGGAAATATAAACATTTCCGTCGCTTTTTGCACTCGAATTTATACACTTTTGCTATTACATTACAACAATTCCAAAATTGTCTTTACGAAAAAAATCACCAAAACAAAAATCATAATGGGTCTGACCAATTTTGCACCTGATTTCGAAAAACATTGTGCCCCAACATAATTACCTAAGATTGAGAAACAGCCTGCCGCTAATCCAAGCAATAAAATGACTTTTCCATTCACAAAATACACCACTAAAGCTGTAATATTTGTTGTCAGGTTTATTGCTTTAGTTACACCAGCCGCTTTTTGCAGCGAAAGTTTTGCTGCACTGGTAAGCAGGATCATCAAAAAAGTTCCTGTTCCTGGACCGTAAAAGCCATCATATACACCAACAACAAATGCTACTACTGCTACCAACAGAATCGTTCTGCGCGCAGAAAGACTTTCCTGTTTCACATGTTCTCCCATACTTTTATTGCACATGACATAAATAGCTGTCAAAGGTAAAACAAACAACATAATGATACGAAATACGCTATCATCTATCATCAGTGCAATTTTTGCTCATGTCCAGGAGCCTGCCAGCGCCAACAGAATCCCTGCCAGAGCTTCCTTCACAGGAATATACCCCTTTTGCCAAAACCTCCATGTTGCCACCGCAGTTCCCATACCAGAACTAAGCTTATTTGTACCAATAGCAGTATGTACTGGCAGCCCAGCAATCAAATACGCTGGTAAAGATATTAACCCTCCGCCGCCAGCAATTGCGTCCACAAATCCAGCTAAAAAAACCAGTGGACACACAATCAAAAATTCCATTTTAACCACCCGCCTTTTCTATTTTCTCTTTTATAGCATAAAATTATTTTTATATCAATACTAAAAAATATTTTTATTTTATTATAAAAAATTATTGTTATATGATTTCCAATTTGATATGGTATTATATAGAAATACAAGCAATATTTATGGAGGATAAAACATGACTTCCGCTTTTCAAGAACTGATTGTTAATACAAAACTAACCAAAAAAGAACGTTTAATCGCTGACTATGTGTTAAGCCATTTTCGTGATATCTGTTTTATGACATCAACGGAACTGGCAGAGGCGTTGCAAATCAGCCATTCATCCGTCATGCGCTTTACGAAAGATCTTGGATTTTCTGGCTATACAGAATTCCAGAGAGTAATTCGAGAACAATATAATGCCTACATTTCCAACCATTCTGAAGCTTCTACCATTCCATCTGTGAAATTGAATCAAAGTCTGGAAAAATTGTCACAAAACGGCATTGTTGAAGCCGTTCAAAATATCACCTCGGCAAACATCAACTCTGTTGTTCTGCGTAATCCCAATGAACTATTCGAGCAAGTAAGTGATGCCATTATTCATTCCCATACAAAATATGTTGTTGGGTCAAGAGGCTGTGCCACCGTTTCTTCTTTTCTCTCAGTCATACTGAAAGATACACTTCCAATGGTTTTTGCGGAGCCTTCAGGTTCTATGAATACATTTGATTTTCTCTCTGATATTGGAAAAAAAGACTGTCTAATTGTCATCAGTTATCCCAGATACTCCAAACTAAGCTATCTTGCAGCAGAAATGGCATACAAAGCAGGTGCAACCGTCATTGTTCTTACAGACACCCCAACAGCACCTTTAGCCAAATTTGCCACATACTTACTGACTGCATCTGTTGATTCTCTGACCTTTTTCAATTCACAGATTCCACCTCTTTTCCTCGCAGAAACACTCTGCACCTATATCTGTAAAAAAGTTGGCAGAGGAAACGAAGAAAAGCTGCGCTTGATCGATCGTTACACGTCTATGATGGAAATATACTAAAACATAGATTTTGGAAAGCAACCGATATTTTGAAAAATATCGGTTGTTTTTGTTTGCCTATGCAAATCTCATCTCTTAAAATACAAAAGGCAGTGAGTACGCACCTCACTGCCTTTTCACTGTTTTCATCAAACAGCATTACATTTATAATTTGGGATTAGGAGTTTTTTAAATCACAATCAATAACGTTCAAATTGTTTGTGTCAGCCTTTCAGCTAGGAGTAATATTTTTGTTTACACGTTCTATCATAAATTGCCGATTTATGAGTTTGTTGGAACAAATGATTATTTGAAGAAAAGTTCGTACACTTCGTCTGTGGGCATATCTTCCCCAGTGAACAGTTTGAATGCAGCAGCACCCTGCCACAGCAACATGCCGATACCGCCAACAGCAACTTTGCAGCCAGCTGCTTTTGCATCCTGCACGAATTTTGTTTCCTTAGGATTGTAAACAACGTCTGCTACAACCAGATCAGGACGGAATACAGAAGTGTCTTCGATGAGAGACTGACCATCCAGAGGTTTCATACCAACTTTTGTTGCATTTACCAAAATATCGCTGTCTTTGATTTCTGCATACAGTTTTTCTGTATCTTCCAGAGGATATACGTTTACATCGCATTCCGGCAGCATTTCTTTGATTTTTGCTTTGGTACGTTCTGCGTTTGCATAAAATTCGTCAGCTCTGTTGAAGATGGAAATTTTTACTGCGCCATCCAGAGCAGACTGTACCTGAACTGCGGTTGCAGCGCCACCGGCACCCATAATGGTCATTTTTTTGCCTTTGACGTCTACACCATTTTCTTTCAGGTTTCTTACAAAGCCCATGCCATCTGTGTTGTTACCGTAAAGTTTTCCGTCTTTGACAACAACTGTGTTGCATGCACCAATGAGTTTTGCTGCATCAGACAGTTCATCAACCAGTTCAGCTACTTTTGTTTTGCAGGGCATTGTTACATTAAAGCCTTTGCAGCCCAGAACACGCAGAGCCTGTACAGCTTCTTCTGTTTTTTCCAGAGGAATATCATAAGCCAGATATGCATAATCCAGACCTGTTTTCTGGAAGCTGTAGTTGTACATTGCCGGAGAACCGGAATGTCCTACAGGTGTACCAATCAAACAAAACATGCCTGTTCTGCCGCTAATTCTTCTTTCCATGTCATGTAACCTCCTTACATTTTCACATATATCAATTATTCCACCACTGTGCATGTGCTTAATTCAGAGGGTTTCACTCTCAGTGCACCCAGCTGAGGCACAATTGTCTGGAAATAATCTGTGCCACGGTGAAATTCTACCGCTTTCTCATCTTTGTATTTTTCAATAAAGAAATATACCTGTTCATCATTTTGATCCGCTACCAGATCGTAATAGAGACAGCCATCTTCCTGTCTGGTATTTTCAATCATTTTCTTTGCCAGTTCAACAAATTCCTGCTGTTTCCCTTTCTGAACGGTGTTTTTCGCGATCAGTAAAATCATGAAGCGCACCTCCCATTATTTTTCAGGCATTGCTTCAGGCCATGCTTCAGCCAGAACTTTTACAGTGTTGTCGAAGTTATATTTTGCAGCTTCTGCTACGCCCTTTGCCAGGATTGCATCGCTGATAACTTCAACGCCCATTGCTTTGGGTTCTACGCCTTTTTCTCTCAGCATACGGCAGAATGCAGCTGTGTCGCCATAGCCTGTGCCAGGAGCCAGTCTGTCATGCATGGATTCATCACGCAGAATGGATTTTGCATAAGCTCTGTCATGTACGTCGTTGATCTGAACAGCAACAATTTTGTCAGCAGGGATATCTTCCAGCAGAGCCAGATCCATGGGCTGATTTGCTCTTACCCAGTGCCATGTATCCAGAATCAGTTTTGCATTGTCGCAGCCGCTACCTTTTACAACTGCCCAAGCTTTTTTGATATCGGGCAGACCGCTGTAAGGCATGGGTTCTACACCGATTGTGTATTTACCAGCTCTGTGGCACAGTTCTTTCAGTTTCTGTGCTGTATGTTCTACGGAGTAGTTTTCCATCAGACCACAGTTGATGTGATTTACGCCAAACAGTGCGCACATATGGAAGCACATCTGTTCTTTGTATTTCTGTTCGTAAGAACGAACATCATCAGCCCACTGTACGATGTATTCTACTTCTGTTACTTTCATATCGTATTTTGCCAGAATGTTCAGAATGTCCTCATCGAACAGACCTTCGTTCAGTGCATCCACATAAGTTTCTGCACGCAGACCAATGCCTTCAAAGCCAGCTTCTTTTGCAGCTTTTACTCTTTCTTCAAATGTGCACTGATCGCCCAGTGTCCAAGAGCTTACTGTGATAGGGAATTTTTTAGACATAATTCATGTTCCTCCTTAAAAATTGCATTTCTTTGATTCTTTAATTTATATTTTGCAGTGAAGAAAGCTTTTGCAGCAATTCTTCACAAATTTCCACAATATCTTTCTCTGTTGTGTCGATACAGATGTCCGCAGCCGCTTCATATTTTTCTCTTCGGCTTTCCATCAGATCACGAATAAAGTCCACACGCATATTTCCATTGAGCAGCGGGCGTTCTGTACTGTCTTTGACTCTGTCGAAAATCGCTTCCGGTGTTGCTGTCAGCCACACCACATAGCCGCTCTTTTTCATCAAAGCCACATTTTTTTCTCTTAGAGGCACACCACCGCCGCAGGAAACCACCATGTGTCTTTTTTCCTGCAGAGAAATCAGTGTATTGCTTTCACAGTTTCGGAAATATTCCTCACCATGCACCGCGAAAATATCTTTGATGGACATACCTTCTTTTTTCTGGATATAGGCATCCATCTCCATGACTTCCATGGCAAGCAGATTACCCAGACAAGCGGAAACCGTTGTCTTGCCGGCACCCATAAAACCAATCAGCAAAATATTTTTGTCGAAAAGTTCTTTTGCCTGTATCCGTTTACTGTTTTCGATGATTCCTTCGAAAATATGTAAAATTTCATGACGAAATACAGAATCCTTTGTGCCGCGCTTGACTGCGTCCAGCTGCTTCTTCTCCTGTTCCGGCTGCAATACCGGAATGCCATATTCTCTTTTGTATGCGATGATTTCTTTGATACATGCCATTCTGGTTTTTAAAGCTTCCGTAATGGCTGCATCACATTGCGCAATGGTATCACGCAATTGTTCCAACTTGTCTTTTTCCTGTTTCATTCGATTCCTCCCTTCAAGGGTTATCAATCATGTTTTACAAGACTGGGTTTGTCCTTTTCACACACTAAGTGTACGACAATTTTGTGATAAATTCTAATTGATTGTTTTTGTGTTTTAATAGACAATATTTATCTAATATAGTATACTGAATATAGAAAACAAAACGGATATGTAATAGAAAGGTGAGCGACATGAATTTATATCATTTACGGTATTTTATGGTATTGGCTGAAATGCAGCATTTTCGGAAAGCATCGGAAAAACTTTGTATTACCCAGCCAAGCTTAAGTCATGCCATTTCCCAATTGGAATCCGAACTGGGGGTATCCCTTTTTGACCGTCAGTCACGTTCATCCGTTTTGACAAAGGAAGGGCGTCAATTCCTGGATTATGTACAGAGATCTCTTTCCATACTGGATGACGGCGTATCTGTCATGCAGAAAGCATCCATGGGCGAAGGCATCATCAAACTTGGATTTCTGCGTACATTGGGCACTTCTTTCGTGCCGGAAGTTGCCGCATCCTTTTTGGAAACTAAGCCGGATAAATCCATCCAATTCGAATTTTTCTCCGGAATCACCAGCTCTTTGCTGGATGGCTTGAAACAGGACAAGTACGACGTTGTATTCTGTACCAAGATTGATCAGGAAGTAGACATTGAATTTACACCTGTAGAAAAACAGGATTTGGTGCTGATTGTCCCCAGAAATCACCCCTTGGCAAATCATCACAGTATTGACCTTTCAGAAACACTGCCCTATCCGCAAGTTTATTTTTCCAAAGGCTCTGGGCTTCGTTCCATCATTGACAAACTCTTTGAAAAAATTGACGGAAAGCCTACCATTGCCTATGAAATCGAGGAAGACGAGGTTGTTGCAGGTCTCGTATCCAAAGGATTCGGCATCGCTGTTGTACCTATATGGAGCAGCTTTTGCGGCTGAATGTAAAAATCATTCAGATTTCTTCTCCTGCATGGGAAAGAAATTTCCATATGGCAACCTTGAAAAACAAATACCTCTCCCCTGTTGTGCAGGAATTTCGTGAATTTGTATCCAAGAATTATCCAAAATAAATTCTGGATTGTAGATTACATATAAAGAAATTTATCAATTCAGAAATAGAATCTATAGAAATATGCTTTTTTTGATGATGCAAAACTGCATGTATCATTGCAAATGGCTTAATCTGCTTTCTTTTATATAGTCATTAAAAAACTTCACAGCATATTATAAATACTGTTTATCAATTTTAAAAATAAAACAGGTGCAGCATACTAATTTTGTATACTGCACCTATTTTTTATGGAATATTTTAAATGGAATATAAAATGGAAATCTTAACTAACATTTTTTGACGAAAAATTATTTTTATAGAATCACACATACCTGTGATTTCTGTTTATCTTTTGTACTTTTGTAATTTTTTATCTGAAACCAAGTCTGTCCAGTGTATTCAGCACCAGATGACGACCAGCGTCTACACCATCGATGATTCTTCGTGCACGAACAGAATCGCCAATGTTCAACACTTCTACATCTTCCCCTGTAAAAGCTTTCTGCATTTCTTCCCAGATAGGTGCATAAGCTTTCATACCAAGACATACAAAGCCATAATCGAAAGGCAATGTTTCTTCTTTGCCATCATATTTCACTTCAAAAGAATCTGCATTGACTTTTGTCAGTGCTGTATTTACCATTTTGCGAACATGGTATTTTTCCATACATTCATTCATGCTGGATGTGGAAGATGCGTCCAAACCATTGCCGATAACGCCCATCATTTCTACGATAGTCACCTCTGCGCCACGAGGTGCGAAGAATTCCACAACGTCCAGACCGACAGCGCCGCCGCCAATAACAGCCACTTTTTTGCCTGTCAGATCTTCGGGATAATCATTCAGGTGTTCGATCATATCATGGATGCAATATACTTTTGCATCGTCTTTTTGGAGATTTTCATGAAGACCTTCGATGGGAGGCAGCATGGGCACAGAACCTGTTGCATTTACCACCAAATCAGGATAATAGCCTTTTACAGTATCCACTGTTGCATCTACACCTGTTACAATTTTCAGATTTTCCAGCTTTTCTGCACGATGTTTCAAATATGTAGGGAAATCTGCCAATCTTGTTTTTGCAGGAATCTTGGAAATCTGAACGGACAAGCCGCCTACCTGCTGTTCTTTTTCCAGCAGAACCACATTGCAGCCAACTTCAGCCGCTGTGCATGCTGCTTCCAGTCCGGCAGTACCTGCACCAACAACGACTACATTGCATTCTTTCTGTACTTTTGTTTTCTTATATTCTTCTCCGTAAATCAGGTCTGGATTGATGGAACAGCGAATAGGTTTGTTGCCGCCAATACGGTTGCCCACGCAGCCTACGTTACAGGAAATACATTTGCGAATATCTGCTACATCGCCATACTGCGCTTTGTTGCACCAGTTCGGATCTGCAATCAGACCACGTCCCATACCGATGAAGTCCGCATCACCTCTTGCGATGATATCATCAGCAACCTTAGGATCACGAATGTTACCCATGGCAATGGTAGGTTTCTGGAATTTATCGCGCACTGCTTTTGCCATGTAAGAACGCCATCCATCTTTCAGATAGTTTGCGTCAATCTGATACTGAATACTCTGGTTCAGTGCAGCGGATGTATCGAACAGATCCACTTCATCGTTGAGGTATTCCAGATATTCCAGACAGTCTTCCATGGTGTTGCCGCCAGCCACCAGTTCATCTACGCTCAGACGCAGAGAGATAGGAACTTTAGGGCCTACTGCTTTTCTCACTTCATCGATGACCATACGGCAGAAACGTGCGCGATTTTCCGCAGAGCCGCCAAATTCATCTGTACGGTCGTTCATCAGAGGAGAAAGGAACTGGCTGATGAGATAAGAATGACCTGCATGGATTTCCACCAGATCGAAACCAGCGTTTACAGCACGTTTTGCTGCTGTACCATAGTCCTTTGCAATGCTGATCAGTTCTTCTTTTGTCAGCGGTCTGGGTTCTTCCCCACCTGTTTTAGAAGGAATATTAGATGCAGAAACAGGCTGCATTCCAATTCTGCTGCTCATAGCAGATGCACCTGCATGGTTCAGCTGAATACCGATACATGCGCCATGTCTGTGACATGCTTCTGTCAGATTGAAAAGACGAGGAATGTAGCAGTCTTTGTCAATACGCAGCTGCGTGGTACCATTGGAACCCTCAGGATATTTCACACAGATGTTTTCCACCAGAATCAAGCCTGTGCCGCCTTTTGCCCGCAGTTCATAATACTTGATGTGTTCGTCGCTCAACTCGCCATTATGACCTGCCAGGTCACTTCCCATTGGCATCATAACAATACGGTTCCGTACTGTTAGGGTTCTCAGCGTAAAGGGCTGGAAGATGTTGGGAAAGTTGTTTTTCATTATGATTTGCTCCTTTCGTTTGTTATGTGCTTAACGTTTTTCTCTGCTTATAATTTATCCTGTATCTTTCAATAAATCCAATCAATGATTCCCGCTGTTTTGATAGTTGTTATCTATCTTAATTGCACATTTACGCACTTTTTCCCAAAAATCTTCCCAATTAAATAAAGAGTGAAGAATCTATGATAATTCCTCACTCTTTTGTCTTTTTCTGATATAAATTTCTTATGCATCCAATGATTTTTGGCATGTCAATTCTTTGATTTTTTCATCTCTTTCCTGATCAATGGCTTCCAATTCTTCTGTAGTGGGAACACCCAGTTTCTTCTTCTGGAAGTCCATATTAGACAGAGCAAGGTTCATCAGGATACCAACCAACAATGCCCAACCGGAGCCTTTGAAAGCCAGAACGGCTGCCATAACCCCAGCAATACTTTTATCTGTATTGGATTTGCAGTATTCCATACCGATTCTTGCACAAACATATGCCTGGAACAGCAATGTAATGGCAGAACCTACCCCCATAATGGGTTTCATAAAGGATACAATAGGAATCAAAATGACACTTAAAAATGTAGCCATACGGAAGGAGCTCATACCACCAATGAGAGATTTCATAGCTTTTTCCCCTTCTCGATAACGCATGGCAACAGAAACAGTCATACCAACCCACAAGGGACCAGACAGCGGCGGGAATGGTGCAAAAATACCTAAAATCAGGTTACGCAGACCACTGATCAGGTTAGAACGGCTGGAATTAAAGTCGATGTACTCGTCATCTCTGCTTTCCTGTGCTTCTTTTACCAGTGTTTCAGAAGTAACAAAGTCACCAAATGCCAATACGTAGCAGATCAATGCCAAGGGTATTGCTTTCAAAAATACGGATAACGACGGAACCCCTACAGCAAAAATGCTGACTGTGTTAAAAATTTCTCCAAAATCGGGAATTCGAATGATTGTACCTAATTCCAATTCTGGATAAGACAATTCTTTTAACAAAATACCAATGAGCATCGCTAGCAAATAAGGGAACAGATTCCCGTACTTTGCCATAACATCTAAAATTTTGACGGTTTTTCTCTTTTTCTCACAGAAAGGAGAAAAACTCAGAAATGCCAGCAAAAATGTACCAACCAATGTTGCCACTGGTGCAATCATCAGCTGACTGTCTTCAGCTAACTGCCCCTGAATAACCGTAATAGGTGCTGCCAGCAGAATGCCCCCTTTTACAGAAGCCGGAACCAGACGGACAAATCTGTCTGCCAGCTTCGTAATCCCCATAAATATAAAGAGGAATGCTACTAAAAGCTGTACTGCAATCATGGCCTGAATTCGTTCAGGTCCCTGTTCAAATCCTTCCAGAAAAACCAGTGTAAAGGGCAGTGTTGGTGTGATCCACCCGGGAACAACAGGGTCACCCAGCCAACCATGGAGCATATAAAGAAATACTTCGATAATGACGCAGCTCCAAGCCAGTTCATAAGGCAATCCCAAACAGTCTGTCATATAAGGAATGGAACTTAATGCAGTTGCTCCTAAAATGATACCTTGAAAAAATTCTACTTTTTCTATGCGATAATGTATGCCAGGAATCCTCCACTGGAATGGACCCAGAGGAATGTATGGCAGTTCCTTTTTGTTTGTTAAATTTCTGGCACTCAAAACCGTACGACCTCCTTATCTAATAGTGACATGAATATAAGCAAAGAAACTTTGCTGCTGCAAAGCTTCTTTGCTTATTCATTTATTCTTTTCTTACTGTTGTTTTGCCAATGCACTCTTACCGAAGATTCTTGCATGCTGTTTTACCAAGTACAGTGAACTCAGTATAGCCAAAACTGCAAAAACAAGCAACATAATCATTAAGGTATAAATGGCATTTTCTTCCCCGGACATTTTTGTCAGCTGTGCTGCAACAACAGGGATCAGATAACTTGCTGCGCCCATAAAGGTATAGTAAATACCTGTATTTCTGCCTTTGGGACCAGGATTGAACATCTGAACAACTGCCAGACCTGTCTGCAATGCACCACCGGCTGCGAAGAAGCCCAGCATTGCAATTGCAACGTAGATAATGATTACCTGCTGGATGAACAATACACCCAACAATGCTACTGCTGTGAAAATAGAGTCAATCAAAACAACTTTCAAAGGATTCCATTTCAGTTTTGCCATCATAAACGCCCAGAATACAACGGCACAAATGGAACCAATGGTATAAACGGATGTCATACCTGCTGCCTGCAATTCTGTCAGACCGCAAACTGCCATACCAAAAGCTTTTGTGTACTGCTGTGCGCCATACATGATGGACATGCACAGGAACGCATAGAACATAACCAGAAATACAACGAATTTGCTGGGTTTTACAAGCATCGCTGCTTTTGCAGCTTCAATTTCTGCCTGTGCAGCATTCTGTTTATGACTTCCATCTTCTCCGGTTGTTGCTTTTTTCTTATCGTCATAAGCAAAAGGAACGATAACTGCCAGTACCAGACAGATCACAGACATAACCAGAGGCAGCATGATGTTCATTTTCCAGTTGCCGCTTGCTGCCATCTGTACTGCAAACAGAGGATAAATCATACCGGACAGAGATACAAAGAATTTAATCCCGATCAATGCGGAACCAGGAGCCTTCGGATATGCTTCCTGTACTGCGGGATAACCAGCTGCATCCCAGAAACCGGATGTTGCTACACCTGACAGGAAACCGCAGATAGAAGCAACCAGCGCGCTTTTTGTCATCAAAAATCCGATAAAGCACAGGATGTACAAAAATGCGCCGCCAATCATCAGTTTCTTACGTCCCACACGGTCAGAAATTTCACCGCCGATCCATACACTGACAAACTTACCGAAGCCTACCCAAGCAACGGCTGTACTTACGGCTGCCAGACCTGCTGCATAAGCTGCACTGTCTGGTGTGGACATATCAAAACCCCATTGTGTTGCAAAATTGATATTATTCTGGCTCAGAATAATCGCCTGAATCCCATGTGTCAAATAGCACATGTAGACACATACAATTGACATCAAATAATTCTTCGTTTTCATGTTTTCCTCCCCTAACATCATTCCGTACTAGTCTAAAGGCATTTCTTTGCCTGTAAACAGTTTGAAGTTCACGGCACCCTGTTCCAGCAGCATCCCCTTGCCGCCGATGGCTTTACAGCCAGCCCGTTCTGCTTCCAAAATCAATTTTGTTTTTTCCGGATTATATACAGTGTCTGCAACAACCAGATCACTGCGGAAATATGAAGGATCTACCAGTGACACATCTTCAAAGGGCTTCATTCCCATAATGGTACCATTGATAACGATGCCGCAGGATGCGATTTTTTCTGCAAGCGTTGCCTGATCAGCCACGTCATTGACTGTCACTGTACAGCCGGGACAAGTCTTGGAAATGGTTTCCTTTAACTGTTCTGCCCTTTCGAAAAATTTATCCTTTGGATTGAAGATATGTATTTCTTTTGCACCTTCTAATGCAAGCTGTACCTGTATGGATGTTGCAGCACCACCGGCACCAAAAATCACAATTTTCTGATTTTTCACAGAAACACCATGTTTTGCCAGATTTTGTACAAAACCAATGCCATCTGTGATATGTCCGGTGATGACGCCATTTTCATTGGTAAAAGCATTGCAGGCACAAACCATCTGTGCTGCCGGAGAAAGCTTGTCTACCAATTTGGCTGCGGCAACCTTACAAGGTGTTGTAAAGTTGCCGCCTTTGATGTTCAGAAGGCGAATGGCTTCAAAAGCTTTTTCCATTCCATCTTCTTTTACATCAAATGCCAAATATGCATAGTCTAATCCGTAATGTGCAAATGCTTTGTTATACATTGCGGGCGATCCAGAATGCCCAACAGGTGATCCAAATAAGGCATACAATCCTGTAGTACCTTGAATTCTTTTTTCCATTGTTCTTCCCCCAAAATTCAAAGCATCTTACAGTTTTACTGCTGCTTCGTATGCTTCTTTTGTTGCATCCAGGGCACGTCTTGCTCTTACAGCGTCGCCAACAACATGTACTTCGGGAACGATCTTACGCAGTTCATCTGCAAAATCGTAAACAACGTCCTGACCTTCGCGATGTGTATAACGGGATACAAAGCCCATGGACAGAACAACTGTGTCAAAACCTCTTGCTTCGTAAATGGTCTGATCACTGGAATCAGCTGCATTTTTATATTTCACGCCGTCAGGCAGGATTTCCTGAACTGCCGCGCTTGTGATCTGTCTGATGTGGTATTCTTCAAATGCTTTCATCAGGTATACACGATGTTCGTGAATAACATCGGGACCAATAGCATCTCTCATTTCGATAACAGCTACTTCATGACCCTGTTCTGCCAGGAATTCTGCTGTTTCAGCACCAACCATGCCGCCGCCGACAACCAGCACTTTGTGACCAACGTGGCGTTTGCCTTCCAGACAGTCAATACCGTGTACAATCTCAGGGCTATAGATGCCTTTGATGAAAGGCAGTACCAGTGTTTCGGAACCTGTTGCCAGAATTACTGCATCAGGACGGTCTTCTTTCAGCATATCCACTGTTACGGTTGTATTCATTTTGATTTCTACACCTGCTTTTTCACATTTTACGATGTAGTTGCGGATCATGTTTGTGATATCACCTTTTCCGGGAGGGAAAGCTGCCAGTCTCATGTTGCCACCCAGTTTATCGGATGCTTCAAACAGTGTTACTTCGTGACCGCGTTCTTTTGCAATATAAGCTGCATACATACCAGCTACGCCGCCGCCGATAACATATACTTTTTTCACTTTTTCTGCAGGCTGTATAGGTTCAGATTCATGACCCAGCATAGGGTTTGTCAAACAAGCAATGGGTTTGCCTGCGTTCATGTTTGCAATACAACCCTGCAAACAAGCGATACAAGGTGTCATTTCTTCCAGTCTGTCTTCCATTGCTTTCAGAGGCATATGAGGATCTGCCAGAGACTGACGACCAAAAGCAACCAGATCTGCTTTGCCCTGTTTTACCATCAGTTCTGCAAACTGAGGTTCTGTGTAACGACCTACAGTGATTACAGGAATGGATACGGATTTTTTGATGTTGTCAACCAGTTCAGCAGAGAAACCACCGTGAATACCAGTAGGTGCCCACATACATTCATCTTTCAGATGCACTGCTCTGGAAACATGCAGACCATCAATGCCGCAGCCTTCCAGATAAGATGCAATTGCACACATATCATGGTTGTCCAAACCGCCAAACATATCTTCTGTGCTGTTGATACGAACCAGAATCGCAACTTTGCCTTCTGTTTTTGCTTTAACTTCTTCGATGATCAGACGGGAGAATCTCATTCTGTTTTCGAAGCATCCGCCAAATTCATCGATACGTTTATTTGTTCTGGGAGACATGAAGGAGTTTACCAGATAACCATGTGCCATATGGATTTCTACAGCATCTACACCCGCTTTTACCGCACGCTGTGCTGCTTCGCCATAGCCCTTTACCAGTTCATAAACTCTTTCTGTAGGAACTTCTTTAGGAATGTCTTTTGCTTCACATGCCTGGATAGGAGAAGCTGCCTGGATAGGAGCGCCTGCATTTTTCGCATTGCCTTCAGGACCAGCGTTCTGCAACTGAATGGAAACTTTTCCTCCTTCTGCATGAACGGCATCGCAGATTTTTTTCAGGCTTTCAATGCTGTTGTCATTGTACAGACAAGGTTTTCTGGGACCGCCTTTTGCACCTTCATGTACAACAGTTGCTTCAATGGTGATCAGACCAAACTGACCTTTTGCGCGTTCTGCATAATAAGCAATAGACTGTTCACTCCATGTGCCATCTGTGTTTGCAAAGTTATTTCCCATAGGTGGTACGACAAAACGGTTTTTTACAACCATAGGACCAATCTGGATGGGAGAAAACATGTGTTCAAATTTCATAATTCTTCAACTTCCTTTCTTTTTTCTTTTGCCTTTTTATGATCTTTATTTAATATGTTTTTCAACTTTTAAATTTTTTGTTTTTCCTCCTCCTTATGTGTTGTACGAAATTCACATATTCTTATCTATTTTTCAGCATTTTTTGACTGAATTGATTATAGTATAGACAAAACAAAAAAACCAATTGCTAAATATTGTATATGCCATAGACAAAATTTATCTCTCACACAAAATCCATTACTTTTTTCGTTGCATATAGGAAAATTTTTCCTTTCCTTTCCATTCACATAGAAAGCTAGCATGAACTTATAAAAAATTATTAAGGGAAAAAACAAAAGAAGTATTTTGTATCAGCACTGTGGTATACGCAATCTCCCACAATTTCCCGTAAAGTCCATCATTTCAATGCCATCAAAAAAAGAATCCCTCAGGATTCTCACAAAAGTCTGCATATCTATGTATTTGCATATTCCACAATATTCTAAATTTACATTTCCGTTCCATTCATTCACAATTTCTATGGTTCTGAAATAAAAAAAGCTGAAACCCTCTGTATCATAAGGATTTCAGCTTTTTTTATTTTCTTATGAAGATGTCACTCGTTTTTTATATTCGTTTTCAGCTTACAAAGGGCAATACATAATTCATCCACAACCAACTAATGGGCATCACCAGTGCCATAGATGGTATCATATCCGCAACGGGAAATTGCTTCAAACGCACCATTCGAAAGCCCGTTGCCAACATAATGCATCCGCCGCACGCTTTAAAATCTCCAATCATTTCCGGTGTACATAAAGGATAAATCACTCCTGCACAAAAAAACAATATCAAAAATATAATCATCTGCGGAATTGCCACCATAGAAACTACAAGACCCAAACTACAAGAAAAAATCAAGGCGGTAAACAAATCCAAAATAGATTTTGCAATCAAAATACTGTGATCCCCAGTCATACTGGAAATCATTGATCCATAAATACCTGTGCCTGACGCACAAAATAATACAATCACTGTCAGTAAAATATCATCTTTTCCTTCTGTAGGCAATGTAGAGTGGGAACCTAATAGCCGCAGGATGATTTTCTGCATCCATTTTGCCGCCTTATTGACACTTTCTTCTAAGTGGCAAACATGACCAACGACCGTACCAAAGATCACAGAAAAAATTACTGCCGGTATATTCTGCATCAGTACAATGGTTCCAATGCCCATACTCATGGAACATACGGCAAAGACCATCTGCAACTTATCCTGAAGCTCACTGTCCAATTTCTTTCCAAGCACACAGCCAAGCATTCCACCTAATATAACGGAACACCCATTGATAATAATTCCAATTGGCATCTCAAAATCTCCTATATCTTATTTTACTTACATAATGCTCTTCAATCAGTCTATTCCTGCCTGTATATAACATTTGACCTTAAGAGCATATTGCCAAACTGAAAAATAGAATAAGATGTGTCATCGTTTGTATTATAATGCAGATTTCAAACTTGTCAAGGAAAATACATTTTTATCATAAGGATAGCCCTTTTTCTATAAAAGTACAAAATTAAGGTGTTTTATCATTCTTTTTTCAAATAAAAACACCTCATCCATTATACAACACAAAACTCTGCATAACAGATGAGGTGTTTTATTTTTGAAATTGACAATACTATGGGAATGTATGCAATTTCATTTTGAGAGAGAATAAATATGTAAATATGTAAACTTAACTTCGTGGGATTTTGAATACTCAGCCTTCTCTGCACATGCGTTCAAATTCTTCTTTGGAAACGCCTTCCAGACCGAGATTTTTCAATGTTCTGCCTTCATCCATATCAGGAATCATGCTGCGTGCAATTGTTACAACTGCATCAATGCAAGGTGTGGGAACACCAGCAACTTTACCCATGGACTGCAGCGCAACCAGAGAATAAGGAATGTCTTCCAGCAGGTATCTGGTACGCAATGTTTTCTGACCTTTGATGCCATGATAGCCTTCGCAGTTTGTAATAACTTCGTACATGTTATTGCCTTTTGTTACGTATACATTCTTGTATTCATCAATCAAAGTTCTGATTTTCAGGCCATATGCCTCTGCCAGTGCCATTCTTTCTTTATCCAGCGCTTCTACCAGTGCACCCTGACCGGGTGTGAAGTCCAGATAGTATTCGAAATCTTCTTGATGCTCGATCTTTGCTGTGTACAAAATTGTAGGTGCAGGATGCATCATCGCATTCAGATTATCCAGACTAACTCTCAGAATATCATCCTCGAAAGCAAACTGTGGAATAATGTCTGCAAATTTTTCAGCTACATAAGCGTTGTATTTTGCAGGGTATGCTGCCGCTGCAAAACTAGCTTTCTGTCCTGCCACTTCTACTTTGCCCACTTCCACCGCACGACAAGCGAAGAGCAGTGTGGATGTGCCTGCCAAAATCACATCAGCTGTACAGCCACATTCTTTCAGCGTATTTTTAAATTCTACTGGTCCGAGAGAAGCATTGGGATTCAGAACGACAATCTGTCCATCCTTCAGATAAGGTGCCATTTTTTTCGCCATATCTTTGTGATAAATGGAAGGCAGTACTACCAGAATGATTTCACATCCTTCCATGACAGCGCCGATATCGGTACTTGCCAACTGTATTTTGCCAAAACCTGTAACGTCACTGTTGCCGCTTAATGTTACGCCACCCAGTTCTGTCAATCTATCCACTGTTGCCTGTACAACGTCAAAAATTTTTACTTCCCTGCCATGTAAAGACAAATAGCCTGCGAACGCCTGTCCGCCATTTCCTGCTCCGATAATTGCAATAGGTTTCTGCATAATAACAATCTCCTTTCCTGGAAATACATTTTTGGCTCAAAATTGTTCCGACGTCTTGAACGCTTTTTGATGGTTTAATTGTACTACAACTATACTTGTATTGCAATAGGATTTTTTATTTTCTTCCGTTTTTTTCAGTTTTTGGAATATCCTTGATTTTTTTGCTGATATCCGATAAAATAGAATTGAAATTTTGTGGAAATAGAACAAAAAAAGGATGAATCACTATGTTACCTAAAGTCAAAAAAATAAACCTCAGTACACAGCTCATTGATACAATCACTGCACTGATCGAAAGCGGCGAATGGGAACTCGGCATGAAACTGCCCAATGAAATTGATCTGGCAGCTTCTTTCAATGTCAGCCGCAACATTATGCGGGAATCCATGAAGATTCTGGAAAACTTCGGTATTTTGGAATCAAAAGCCGGCATTGGCACTTTTGTTTCAGAAACCGCTTTAAGTTCCATTCATAACATGCGATTCTTCGATAATCTGAAAAACAATTCTTCTATCGAAAACATTTTGGAAACACGTTTGATCATCGAACCGGAACTGGCTTATTATGCAACATTGCGCAGTACAGAAGAAGACCTGACGCTGCTGAAAGAAATTTTCGAACGGAACGAAGAAATCCACAAAGAAAATCAGTTCACCAAAAAAGATGATTTTAATTTCCATATGTTTATTGCAAAATGCAGCCAGAATGTCATTCTGGAAAATTTACTGTTTTCCATGTTGGATCAGCTTCGTGCCAGCGATTATAAGGACTTTGATCTTCACGCACAGACGGAAGAAGTCAAAGATTCCTATTCACATCATCGAGAAATTGCCATGGCAATTATCAACAGAGATCCCCTGTTGGCAAGTGAACTGATGTACAAACATCTTTTCAGCCGTATCAATGCGATCAATTCTTCTTATAATAAGGATCTGACAGATTCCAAGAAAATCGAAAGCAAACGTTTGGCAAATAAAAAATAATTTTTCTTAAAAATAACCAAAAAGACCAGAATTTTTTCAGCACTGAAATTCTGGTCTTTTTTATTTTGCAAAGTTGACTTATTGTAGTATTGTAGTACAATATAAAGAAAGAACAATTGGAGAGGAGGAATCTTCATTTCATGACAACCAAACAAAAGGCAACGGTAATGATGCTGATTTCCGTGGTACTCTTTTCTTTCATGCAGCTTTTTGTCAGCATGACAGGTCCGAATGTCAGCGTCTTTCAACAGATTTTCTTCCGAAATCTGCTTGGTATGGTTGTTTGTATTTACTTCATAAGGAAAGAAAAGACTTCTTATTTTGGAACACTTCAGACACAGCCATTTTTGCTGCTGCGGTCACTGGGCGGCTTTCTGGGATTGCTTCTCGCTTTTTATGCCACCCGTCATGCTCTTTTGGCAGACGCTACCATCGTCAGCAGAACAGGTCCCTTTTTTACAACGCTGTTTTCTGTTATCTTTTTAAAAGAAAAGCTAACAAAAATACAAATCCCTGTACTGCTGGTGATTTTTACCGGTGGCTGGCTAGCAGCGAATCCTAGTTTTGATTCCTCTTTTATCCCGCTGGGATGTGCACTATTGGCTGCTGTTTGTAACGGAATCTGCTATCCCCTCCTGCGATATTTCCACGACAAAGAACATGCCATGACCGTGATCATGCACTTTTCCACATTCTGCGTCATTGCAAGCCTTCCTTTTATGCTCCATGATTATTCTCCTGCACAAGGCATGGATATCATTTATCTAGCACTGATTGCAGTCACAGGAGCTTTTGGTCAGATTTTTCTGACTTACGCCTATCGTTTGGGACCAGCATCTGAAATTGCTATATATGATCAGTTTACTGTTGTGTTATCCATTGTATTAGGATTTATCTTTCTGGGTCAAATTCCCTCTTTACGTTCTGTTTTAGGTGGCATCCTCATTGTAGGTGCTTCGGTCTTTGCTTTCTTTTATTACAATCAACATTCCAAAGAAAATTAAAAAAGTCAGAATCTCCTGTTTTATTGAGATTCTGACTTTTTCTTTTGAGAATTCCATGAAAAAAGAGGTATTGCTACCTCTCTTTTCACTGCACAATTCATTTTATATGTAGGAAATCTATGTATGGAAAATTATTTGTCTTAACCAATGCAAAGTTTCAAAAATTCTTCTTTTGACATACCGTCAATGCCAAGATTTTTTGCTGTTCTTCCTTCAGCTACATCATCTACAATGGCTCGTGCCAAAGTAATAACTGCATCAATGCAAGGGGTCTGAACACCTGCAACCTGTCCCATAGCTTTGATTGCCTCCAGCGCAAAAGGAATATCTTCTAGAATATAACGTGTACGCAGTGTTTTCTGACCCATAATCCCATCATATCCAGGACAGTTATGGATGGCTTCATATACATTATTCCCATGGGTTGGGTACATGGTACAATATTCTTCTAAGGCTGTTCTTACCGGAATCCCAAAAGAATCAGCAATTGCCATACGTTCTTTGTCCATGGCTTCTACTAACTTGCCCTGACTCGGTGTAAAATCGCGATAGTATTCAAAATCAATGCCGCTTTCAATTCTACCAGTATAAAGCAATGTTGGACCAGGATGTACCAATGCATTCAAATTGTCCAGCGTAACACGGATGGCATCATAGGCAAAGTCGAACTGCGGGAAAATGTCTGCAAAAACATCCGCAAAAATTTGATTTTCACTTGCCGGTAATGCTGCGGCAGAAAAGGATTCTTTCTGCCCTGAAACCGCGACACGACCAACCTCTACCGCACGGCACGCAAACAGTAATGTAGATGTACAGCCCAGGTGGATTTTGGCTGTGCAGCCCTTTGCTTTCAGTGCATTTTGTACTTCCACAATGCCCAGACCAGCTACTGGATTCAACAGTACATATTGCCCATCTTCCAAATATGGAGCCATTTTTTCTGCCATATCTTTATGATAAATAGAAGGCAATACTACCATAACAATATCTGCACCATGAATGACTTCTTTCAGATCGGTGCTTGCCAGCATTATTTTTCCAAATCCTACTACATCTGAATTACCTTCCAGCAAAACACCGCCCTTTTCCTGCAAAATATCTACTGTTTTTTGAGATACATCATATATTTTTACAGAATGTCCTTTCAGAGATAAATAAGCCGCAAATGCTTGTCCACCATTACCAGCACCAATAATCGCAAATGATTTACTCAACTCCATCAACCTCCTAACAAGCTGTATCCGAAATTATTCCGCTTTTTTGGGTTTTGTCAATGCACTGACAACCATCAGTGCCACAAAAGATACTACAATACCGATTGCCGCATAATTGATTGTCGTTTCCATTACCATTGCAACTGCGCAGCCCACACAGCCGCCGATCATGCTGGCAATCAAACCAGGTGTGGTGATGAATTTTTTATTGCGGTACAAATAACCAACATAGATAGGACAAGCCAGTGTAGCAGCAGAGAATGCATAAGTTGCTACCAGCCATGTTAATGTATCTGTGAATACCAGACACATTACTGTTGCAACTGCCATCGTTACCAGGGACAACGCTCTGGAGAGGAACAGCATTCTTTCAGAGGAAACATCGGGTTTCAATACGCCAATAATGTCTCTTGTGATATTAACAACTACAGATTGTGCACCACTAGATACAGTAGACATCATTGTTGCAAATACCAGTGCAGCAAAACCAGCCAGCAGAGGTGTAGGCAGCTGTGCTATAAACCAGCCTGTTGCGCTGTTCTGATCCAGATTTGGATTCAGTGTGCTGATGCTCATGCCCATATACACTGCCCAAACAAATGCCAAGAATGCAAGGAATGCGGAAATTGCCAGAGATTTTGCAATCTGTTTTTCTTCTTTGATGGCGCATACACGCTGGAAGTACAGCTGGTTAGTTACACCACCGGGCAGTACAGAGAATACCCACAGCAGTACAGTGCCTGCGCCCAGTTTATTGATGGAACCGCTCATAGACAGCATTGCAGGATCCATATTCGCTTTGATATTGCTCCAGCCACCGCCCATGTTTGTAACTTCCACGATACAAACGATGCACATGAAAATCATGAAG